>JAEEGL010870316.1_pt1 | contig 47116 bp, 45 predicted proteins | sample 9134231 | NCBI WGS metagenome assembly JAEEGL01 (sample SAMN16246548, study PRJNA631951) | gut metagenome | biome: gut microbiome; feature: rumen; material: fiber-attached | host: Bos | place: Iran: Karaj | collected 2018-10
AATATTTGATATAATTTTAATATGTTTTGGAAGTGATTATATGAATGGAGTAATTTTAATAAATAAACCCAAAAATTATACTTCAAGAGATGTAGTAAATATTATATCTAAACAACTAAATACAAAAAAAATAGGCCACTTTGGAACGCTTGATCCTTTAGCAGAAGGTCTTTTAATTATTGGAATAGGTTCATATACAAAAATAGGAAATTTCTTAGAAAATGATACAAAAGAATATATTGCAGAAGTTTTAGTAGGAACAAGCACAACTACATATGATTTAGAGGGAACCCCTACGAAACAAACAAACGATAAAATAGATAAAAATAAATTAGAAAAAGCATTAAAAAGTTTTATAAAAACATATAATCAAGAAGTTCCAATCTATAGTGCTACTAAAGTAGAAGGAAAAAAACTATATGAATATGCTAGAAATAATAAAAAAGTGGAATTACCAAAAAAAGAAGTAACAATACATAATATAGAATTATTAGATATATATGAAAAAAATAATAAACAGTATTTCAAATTTAAAACATTAGTTAGCAAAGGAACATATATAAGAAGTCTTATAAATGATATATCAAAAGAACTGAATATACCTTTATGTTTAAGTAGTCTATTAAGAACAAAACAAGATAAATTTTTATTAGAAAACGCTAATACTTTAGAAGACATCAAAAACAATAAATTTAAGTTGTTAAATATAAGAGATATAATTAGCATAAAGGAAACAGAAATACCAAAAAAAATAGAAACAAAAGTATTAAATGGTACAAAAATAGATAAAATATATAATGAAATGATACTTTTTACAAAAAATAATGAACCAGTTGTCATATATGAACCATATAATAATCAAATGAAACCTATTTTTACTTTAAAAAAAGAAAAAGAAGTGTTAAAATAAATATATAAGTAAGAATAATAGAGGTGTAATATGAAATTTAAATCAGAAGAAGAATTAAAAAACAGAGTGATTCCGGCATTAAAAATGAAGAAAGAACTACTACAACAACAAGGTATATATTTAACTACTGATGATATTTGGGATTATCTAAAAACAAAAAAATGGAGGAAATCAAAGAATTTAGCATTAAATGAAATAGTAAATGATATTTTAAAAAGTGAAATAATAACAGGAGACATATTATGATGATACTAACAGTCTGTGATAATTCAAGCATGCTAAATGCAATTTTATTTATTAAAAATATAATACACATAATATTTATAGCAGTGCCAATCGTTTTGACATTATTCTTTACTATTGATTTGGCTAAAAATGTATTTGCAAAAGATGATAATGATACTCAAGCAAACTTAAAAAGAGGGATAAAAAGAATAATATATTCTGTTGTTTTAATATTTGTACCTCTAATTGTAGATACATTCATGGGAATGATAAGCAATTATAGTAAAGTTGCAAAATGTTATGATATAGCTACTGAACAAAAAGTAATTGATTTATATGAAGAAGAAGAACGAAATGCTCAAAAAGAAAGAGAAAATAAATTAAAAGAAAGAGAAGAACAACAAAATAGAGTAGAACAAGAAAATAGAGATAATGCCGCTGCTAATAGACAAGCAGAACAAAATGCTCAAAATAGAACAAGCCCAGAAACACCAACTAATGTTTGCGAAAATTGTCCAACAGCTAAAAAGCTTGCACAAACAGCTACAAAACTTGCTTGGCCTAAAGGAACATCTCCTTCAACAACTAAATATCCTAACGGAAGACCAACTAGTGCTTTTAAATCTGCATTAAATAAATATTTCTCAGGTAAAGGTTTTTGGAGTAGAGCATCAAGACAAGGAGCTAGTTGTGATGTATTTATAGGAACAACAGTAAGAGCATCAGGTTATGACCCTAGTTTTCCAGCAGGATTAAGAAGTCAAATAAGACATATGGAAAAATCAAACAAATGGAAAAAAGTAAATTGTCAAGGGCAACTATCATGTTTAAATGTTGGAGATATATTATATTCAAAACATAATAGAACAAGTTCATTAAACAATGGTCATATTTATATGTACATTGGAGATGGAAAACTTGCACAAGCAAGTGCTGGAGACTATTTTGGTAAAATAACAGGTTATAAAGATAGGAGAACCGTTAAAAAAGTAAAATATGTAAATGTATATAGAGCAACAAAATAATAAACACATAAGAGGTGATAATAATGAGTATAAAACCAATAGAATATAGCGATTTAAAAGAAAAACTAGCGACATATTTAACAAAAAAAGATATAAAAGCTATTGAAGAAGCATATAAATATGCTGAACAAAAACACAAAGGACAATATCGAAAAACAGGAGAAGCATATATAATACACCCACTTCATGTCGCTTATATACTTACCTCAATTAATGCCGATAAAGAAACAATAATAGCAGGACTTCTTCATGATGTACTTGAAGATACAGAAACTACAAAACAAGAAGTTGAAGAAAAATTTGGAGAAACAGTAGCACATCTAGTAGATGGAGTAACAAAAATTAATAGTATTAATGTATCAACAGATAATGAATATTTAACCAGTTATTATAAAAAAATAATTGTTGGAATGAGTGAAGATGTAAGAGTAATTATTATCAAATTAGCAGATCGTCTTCATAATATGAGAACGCTTTATGCACTTGATCATGAAAGACAAAAAAGAAAAGCTAAAGAAACACTTGAAATCTTAGCACCAATTGCTCATCGTCTTGGAATGAATAAAATAAAAAGTGAGTTGGAAGAACTTTCACTAAAATATCTAAAACCAGAAGCATATAATGACGTAGTAGAAAAACTAAATAAAACAAAAAGAGAAAGAGAAGAATACGTCAAAAAAATGATGGATGAAGTAAGTGAACTTCTAAACAAAAATGGCATAAAACATGAAATAAAAGGAAGAGCAAAAAGTATTTATAGTATATATAAAAAACTAGATAAAGGCCGTAGTTTTAATGATATATATGATCTTTTAGCAATTAGAATATTAGTAGAAAAAGAGCAAGAATGTTATCTTGCTTTAGGATTAATTCATTCAAAATATAAACCAATTCCAAAAAGGTTTAAAGATTTTATTGCTATGCCAAAAACTAATTTATATCAAACATTACATACAACAGTAATAGGCATAGATGGGAACTTTTTTGAAATACAAATAAGAACCTATGATATGGATGAAATAGCAGAAAACGGTATTGCCTCACATTGGGCTTATAAAGAACAAAAAAATGCTGCTGTTGAAATGCAAAACATAACAGAACAAAAATTGCAATTTTATAAATCAATTATTGAATTAAAAGAAGATAAACTAACAAACGAAGATTTTGTAGATACAGTAAAAAATGAAGTATTAAATAATAATATTTATGTCTATACTCCAAAAGGTGATGTCATAGAATTACCGAAAGGTGCAACTCCAATAGATTTTGCATATAAAATACATAGTCAAATTGGAGATAAACTAACAGGAGCTATAGTAAACAATAGTATGGTACCACTTACATATGAATTACAAAATACAGATGTCATTAAAGTAATAACAAACAACAATTCAAAAGGGCCATCTAGAGAATGGATAAATATAGCAAAAACAACAAGTGCTAAAAACAAAATAAAGAATTTCTTCAATAGAACAACTAGAGAAGATTATATAAATCAAGGTAAAGATTTATTAGAAAAAGAATTAAGAAGAAAAAAGATAACTTTTACAGATTTTACTAGTGAAGAAAACTTAGAAAAAGTATTTAAACAATTCAAATTAGAAAATCTTGAAGATTTATATCTAAGTATAGGCAATAATAAAATATCTGCCAAAGGAGTAGTAAAACAAGAAAAAGAAGATGAACATAAAGAAGAAATCAAACCAAAACCAGTAGTAAATGCAAAAGATAGTGACATCTTAGTAGGAGATACCGCTAATATTGAAGTACATATTGCAAACTGCTGTCTTCCACTTCCAGGAGATGAAATAGTAGGATATATTACAAGAGGAAATGGTATAAGAATACATAGAAAAGAATGTACCAATATCGAACTTTTTGAAGATAGAATAGTAGATGCTAAATGGAATAGTGAAATAGTAAATAAATATAATAGTGAATTAATAATTCATACTAATTCTCAAGAAAATATTTTAGTAGATATAGTACACGAAGGATCAAGTATGGGAATAACAATAGAAAATGTAAATCTTCTTTATAAAAGTAATAATAACGTATATTCTGTAGATGTTTTAGTAAAAGATGTTGAAACATTAAATAAATATATAACTAATATCTATAAAATAAAACATGTAAACGACGTAGAAAGGATCATGAGATAATGAAAGTACTAGTACAAAGAGCAAAAAATGCTCAAGTAACAGATAAAGGTAAAAAAGTCGGAGAAATAAAAGAAGGTCTTATGTTACTTGTTGGATTTACTCAAACAGATACTGAAAAAGAAATAGAATGGATGGTAAATAAAATATTAAATCTAAGAATATTTGATGATGAAAATGGCGTAATGAATCTATCAGTGCAAGATGTAAAAGGAGACATTCTATCAGTGTCACAATTTACTTTATATGGTGATGCCAAAAAAGGTAATAGACCAAGTTATCTAAAAGCTTTACGAGGAGAAGATGCTATAAAATTATATGATTTATTTAATCAAAAATTAAGAGAAAAAAATATTAAAGTAGAAACTGGAGTATTTGGGGGCGATATGGAAATAACATTTACTAATGTTGGTCCCACTACAATTATTTTAGAAAAATAAAAAAGAAACTATTTATTTAGTTTCTTTATTTTTATATCAGTGCTACTAAAAATACTATTAATATTATCTTTATCAGCTCTAGCTCTTACTTCATAAATAACATTTTGATTAAAAGCTTTTCTAATAACATCAAGACCTATACATAATGTATTAAGAAGTTTAAGTTCATCATAACTAGCTTCAAGTTCATAATGATTATATAAAACATATTCATTTAAAGTAGTAAGTTTTAAAGTTTCACTAACAGATTTACTATATGCTCTAACAAGACCACCAGCACCAAGTTTTGTTCCTCCGAAATATCTAACTACAACAGCAAGTATATTAGTAATTTTATTTTTCTTTAAAACATCCATTATTGGAGCACCAGCAGTACCACCAGGTTCACCATCATCAGTATATTTTTCCTTACCATTAAATCTATAAGCATAACATATATGAGTAGCATCTTTAAATTTACCCTTTAAATAGTCTAAATTATCAGTAATATCGCTCATCTCTTCAATATTATATAAAAAACAAATAAATCTAGAATTTTTAATAACTATTTCATTAATTACATCATTATTAATAGTAACCATATCATCACCAATTATATTATAACTAAAAATAGATTAATTTACAACAAAATAAATAAAGTGTATAATTATAAAAAGAAAGAAGGACTATCTATGAAAGAAAAATTAAAAATTATACCAGAAAAACCCGGTTGTTATCTATATAAAAACAAAGAAGGAGTTATTATTTATGTAGGAAAAGCAAAAAACCTAAAAAGAAGAGTAAACTCATATTTTAATAAAATACAAACAGGAAAAACAAAAGCTTTAATAGATCAAATAGATAGTTTTGAATATATAGTAACAAATAGTGAAACAGAATCACTTATATTAGAAATAAATCTAATAAAAAAATATAATCCTAAATATAACATACTTTTAAAAGACGATAAAACATATCCATATATAGTCCTAACAAATGATAAGTATCCAAGTTTAAAAATAATAAGAAGTAAAAACAGAAAAAAATTAAAAGGAAAAGTCTTTGGACCATTTCCTAATGTTACTTCTGCTAAAAATATGGTCAATTCCATAAATAGAATTTATCCCTTAAAAAAATGTGATCCAATTAGAAAAAAACTATGTCTTTATTATCATATTGGAGAATGCCTAGGATACTGTGAAAAAGAAATAGATAAAGAAATACAAAACAATATGATAGAAGAAATAACTAAAGTATTAAATGGAGATTATAAATTTCTAACAAATAGATTAAAAGATAAAATGAATATTGCAAGTGAAAACTTAGAATATGAAAAAGCATTAGAACTAAAAACACTTATTGAAGATATAGAAACAACTATAAATAAACAAATAATAGTGTCAAATATCAGATATAATTTTGATGTATTTGGTTATTACGAAAAAGACAACTTCTTAGCAATAGAAACATTATTTATAAGAGAAGGAGTAGTAATAGGACAAATAAATAAAATACTTACTGATTACATTGATAAAGATGATGCATATACAAGATATATCTTAGATTTTTATGACAAATATACATTACCAAAAAAAGTAATAGTAAACGATGTAGAAAATATAAAAGACATTGAAGAAGTATTAAATATTCAAATAAGTATTCCTCAAAAAGGAGATATTAAAAAAATATTAGAAATGGCTAATAATAATGCAGAAATATCTTCCAAAAAGAAAATAGAAGAAATAAGTAAAAGTACTAAAGAAAGATATAATGCAATAAATGATTTAAAAACTATTCTAGGATTAAAAAAGTTAGAAAGAATAGAATTATTTGATAATTCACATTTGTTTGGAACATACTATGTCGGAGGAATGGTTGTCTTTAGAGACTTTTTACCAGATAGAAATGAATATAGAAAATATAAAATTGATATAAATACAAAAGATGATTTAAATGCTATGAAAGAAGTATTCTACAGAAGATATCAAAGAGCACTTCTAGAAAAAACAGAATTACCAGATCTAATAATAGTAGATGGAGGAAGTCTTCAAATAAATGCAGCTTTAGAAGTATTAAATAGTTTAAAACTTGATTTACCAATCGTAGGATTAAAGAAGAATAAAAGTCATAAAACATCAAAACTAGTACTTGCTAATCTAACAGAAATAGATATAAAAAATCAAAATCTTTTCGTCTACTTATATAAAATGCAAGAAGAAGTACATAGATTTGCTATAACATATCATAGAAATATTAAAAATAAGGGTATGTTAACTTCAGTACTTGAAGATATTCCTGGTATTGGAGAAAAAAGAAGAAAAGAATTATTAAAAAAATATCCTAGTCTAATAAAAATAAAAAATGCTTCCATAGAAGAATTATCAGAAATATTACCAGAAGAAACTGCTAAAAGTTTACTAGAATTTTTAAATAAAAATGAAAAATAATATATAAGACACAAAAGTGTCTTTTTCTTATGAAAATATATGTAAATTAATAATAATTTTCTTTATATAAAAATAAATTCATGATATAATGAACATAGAGTAGGAGTGATAGCATGGCAAAAAGAAAAACAAGAACTTCTAGAAAGAAAAATAATTCAGATTTTTTAAATAGTTTATACGGATTATTATTAATACTAACAGCTATCCTAGGAATAGGAAAATATGGACCAGTAGGAAGATTTATAGCATCTATTGCTTTATTTTTTGTAGGGAACTTATATTTCTTCTTATTAATTGCATTACTAATAATAGGTATATATTTAATAATAAATAGAGAAGATGCCGATTTAATAAATTCTAAAATGATAGGAATTACATTAATGGTAATTGCAATACTTACTTTCATGCATCAAAAATATGCCATCGGAAATAATAGTTCAGAAAAAATATTCTCTGATACAGTAGATTATTTAATGGACGGTGCAAATAAAATAATGAATAAAGAAATAAAACCTGGAATCTTTAATCCAGAATTATCTAATACTGGCGGAGGTGTTTTAGGAGCATTATTTATTACATTATTCTATGCCATGTTTGATTCACAAGGAGCAGAAATTGTAACTTGGATACTATTTGCAACAGGAATACTTATCTTTACAGGATTATCTATTAAAGACATCATCGATAAAGGAAAAGATGCTGCTAAAAGTGTTACAAATAAAGTAGTAAAAGAAAATGATGATGACGACGATGAAGATGAAGAAAAGCCAAAAGAAAAATTCAAAATAGTAGATCATAATGATGAAAAACTAGTAGTACATGATATAAAAGAATTAACAAAAGATAAAAAAGAAGAACCTAAAGTTGATTTAAAACCAACACTTGATAATAGTACTAATAAAAATTATATATTACCACCAATGGAACTTCTTGAACCTGCTAAAAACAAAAAGAAAATGTCTGATCACTCAGCAGTAGAAAAGAATATTGAAATACTAGAACAAGTTTTAAAAGATTTTGGTATATCTGGTAAAGTAGTAGAAGTAAATATTGGACCAACCGTTACCCAATATGAACTATCTATTGCATCAGGAACTAGAGTATCAAAAATACTTACTATAAATAAAGAAATATCGCTTGCTCTAGCTAAAAAAGATGTTCGTATCCAAGCACCAATACCTGGTAAAAGTACTGTAGGTATTGAAATGCCAAATGATGAATCACAAATGGTTACATTAAGAGAAACACTAGAACTTATGCCAGATCAAACTAAAAAAGATCTTTTATCAGTAGCTTTAGGAAAAGATATAATGGGCAAAGTAAAATGGTGTAGAATTAATAAAACACCACACTTACTTGTTGCAGGTGCTACTGGTTCAGGTAAATCAGTATGTATAAATGACATAATTATTTCAATACTAATGAAAGCAAAACCTGATGAAGTAAAATTAGTTTTAGTAGATCCTAAAAAAGTAGAGCTAGGAATGTATACTGGTGTACCACATTTATTAATGCCAGTAGTAACAGATCCTAGAAAAGCATCAATGGCACTTAAAAAAGCTGTTGCAGAAATGGAAAGAAGATATGATGTCTTCGAAGAAAATAAAACTAAAAATATTGAAAGTTATAATGAATTAATAGTAAAGAAAAACTTAAAACTACCTGAAGATGAACAAATACAAAAAATGCCATATATCGTAGTAATTGTAGATGAACTTGCTGATTTAATGCTTGTTGCAGGAAAAGAAGTAGAAGATTCTATCATGAGAATTACTCAAATGGCACGTGCTGCAGGAATACATTTAATTATAGCAACACAAAGACCATCAACCGATGTCATAACAGGAATAATTAAAGCAAATATCCCATCTAGAATATCATTTGCAGTATCATCTCAAATAGATTCAAGAACTATCTTAGATATGGCAGGGGCTGAAAAACTACTTGGAAAAGGAGACATGCTATTCTTACCAATGGGAGAAAGTCAACCTGAAAGAATTCAAGGAGCATTTGTATCCGAAGAAGAAATACAAAAAGTAATTAATTATACAGTAGCACAACAAAAAGCACAATATGATCCTAATTTCAGTAATTTGGAAGCAGTTGATCAAGAAATAAAACAAAATACTGTTTCTGGAGATGTTGAAGAATACGACGACCCATTATATAACGAAATAGTAGAATTTGTTATCGAAACACAAAAAGCTAGTGCTTCACTTCTTCAAAGAAGATTTAAACTTGGATATAATAGGGCAGCTAGAATCATAGATTTACTTGAAGAACGTGGTATTGTAGGACCACAAAATGGTTCAAAACCACGCGAAGTATTAGTTACATTAGAAAAGAATGAAGAGGAGGAATAAAATGACCCCACATAACAATGCTAAAAAAAGTGAAATAGCTAAAGTAGTAATAATGCCTGGTGATCCAAAAAGAGCAACATTTATAGCAAAAAAATATCTTAATGACGCAGTATTAGTAAACGATGTAAGAGGAATATTTGCCTATACTGGAAAATATAAAAATAAAAAAGTAACAGTTATGGCATCAGGTATGGGAATGCCTTCAATGGGAATATATGCTACGGAATTATTTAACGAATACAACGTAGAAAAAATAATACGTGTAGGCACATGTGGATCATTTAAAGAAGATATAGAATTAAAAGATGTCTTATTAGTGGACTCATCATATACCAATTCAAATTATGCATATGCATTAACAGGAAAACATGTTAATACAATAAATGCCAATAAAACATTTAATAAAAAAATAAAAGAAACTGCTAAAAAACTTGACATTAACATAAAAAAAGCTAGAATAAACACCAGTGATATCTTTTATACAGAATTTATTGATAAAAGCATTAAAAAGAATAATTGTGTCGCAGTAGAAATGGAAACATTTGCTTTACTATTCTTAGCAAAACATTTTAAAAAACAAGCTGCATCAATTCTAACTGTATCAGATAGTCTAGTAGCAAAAGGACAATTAACTCCAGAAGAAAGAGAAAAAAGTTTAAAAGACGCTATTCTATTAGCACTAGAATCACTATAAAAACAAACTAACTTACAGGAGGTTTTCATGACTATAAAAACGATAAATAAAAATGGATATAATTTACATCTAATAAAAACAAAAAAATTTAAAACAACTGTAATAAAAGTAATTTTTTGGAATGAAATGAAAAAAGAAGACTTATCATTAACTAATTTATTATTAGACAATCTTCTTTTTTCTTCATCTAAATACAAAACCAAAAGAGAAATGAATATTAAGAAAAATGATTTATATAATGCTAGAACATATAATAATACCTATATTAAAGGAAGTCATTTAATAAGTGAATACAACTTATTATGTATTGATGATAAATATACAGAAAAAGGTAATCTAGAAAAAGCTATTGAGTTTTTCTTAGAATGTATAACTAAACCAAATATAAAAAACGAAGAATTTGATAAAAAATCATTTGATATATGCAAAGAACAACTACTAACAGCACAACAAAGAGAAGTAGAAAATCCTAGTTTTATAGCACACAGAGAATTTAGAAAAATGCTAAACGAAGAAAAAATATATTCAGGTTCATATCTAGGAACAGCAGAAGAAACAAAAAAAATAACTCCTAAAAGCTTATACCAATATCATCAAAAAATGTTTAAAGAAAATCATATTGATATATTTATTGCAGGAGATATACAAGATTCTATAGAACAAATAATAGATAAATATTTAAAACTAGAAAAAACTAATATTCCATATAAAGAAACAAGAGTATCATATCAAAAAGATTTTTCTGAATTAGTATATGAATCAAACTTTAGTCAAAGTATTATAAAAATGAGTGCCAGTCTAAAAGGTTTTACCAAAGATGAATTACATTATTATGCACCAGTTTATTCAATGATATTAGGTAATGGCCCTTCTTCAAAACTATTTCAAAATGTTAGAGAAAAACTATCTTATTGCTATCATATATCATCAACTTTATATAGTACTCTAGGATTTTTAGAAATAAATGCTGGAATATCCGCTAAGAATTATGAACATACAAAAGAAGAAGTACTAACTCAAATAAATGAAATGAAAAAAGGTAACTTTAGTGAAAAGGATGTAAAACAAGCAAAAGAATATTTATTAAGTACAATAAATGAAATAACAGATAGTGCTAATCAAATCATTAATTACTATTTCAATAAATTATATTTTTATAATGAAGACATAGAAATAGAAAAAAGTAAAATCAAAGCCATTACCAAAGAAGATATAATAAAAATAGCTAAAAAAATAAATATTGATACAATATTTTTATTAAAGGAAGATCAAAATGGAAAAGATAAGAATTAATAATTTTAAAGAACACATATATTATGAAAAATTAGATAATGGCCTTGAAGTATTTATAATTCCAAATAAAACTATGAAAAAGTTTAAAGCATCTATAACAGTAAAATATGGTAGTTCATATACAGATTTTCAAACAAATAATAAAACTATTAATACACCTACAGGAATAACACATTTTCTAGAACATAAAATGTTTGAAAGAAAAGATTCACCATTTGAATTTTATAGTAAATATGGAAATGATGTTAATGCATATACAAATTTAGATGAAACAACATACCATTTCATGGGAAGTAAATGTTTTAAAAAGAGTTTATCATATTTATTAAATTGGATACAATCATTAACTATAACTGAACAACAAGTTGAAAAAGAAAAAGGCATAATACTTGAAGAAGCAAGAATGTATAAAGATAATCCTTCGAGATTAATATATGAAAAAGCAAGAGAAAATGCATTAGTTAAAGATCCGATGAGAAATATAATAATTGGTTTAGATGAAGATATAAAAAGAATAACAAAAGAAGAACTAGATATGTGTTATAAATCATTTTATGTACCAAATAACATGTTTTTAGTAATAAGTGGTAATATTAACCCTTCAGAAGTAATAAATCAAATAAAAGAAGAAATAAAAGGCTTTAAAGCAAATAAAAATATACCAAAAAAAGCAAAAATAACTGAACCAGATCACGTATATAAAAAATATGAAGAAATAAAAAAAGATAATGTTGAAATACCACAGATATCAGTTACATATAAAATGAATAAAAACATATTTAAAGATTTAAATCTAACAAAATTTGAATTAGATTTATACTTGCATTGTCTAATAAATATGGCGCTTGGAGACACAGCAAAAATAAGACAAAAATGGGTAGAAAACAACATGTTCTTAAATAGTTTCTATCAATTAAATGAAAATGATACCCATTACTTATTACATTTTTTAGCAACATCTACAAAAATAGATGAATTATATAAAGAATTTAAAGAATATATAACAAGTATTACTTTAGAAGAATCAAGTTTCAAAAGAGAAATAAAACAATGGATTGCTGTAGAAGTATTAAGAAGTGAAAATCCATTTGCAATAGCAAATTCAGTAATAGATGAATTACTAGATTATGGAAAAGTAACATATAATAAAATAGAAATGTATAAAAAACTTGATTATAAAACACTTGAAAAAGTAAAACAAAAACTAGATTTCACAAATGAATCAATAATAAAAATGCTACCCAATAAATAAAAAAACTTGATTAAATAATAAATATTTGCTATTATTTATATAGAGTAAAAGAAAGGGGTATAATTATGAATATATCCATGTTTTTAGAGTTTCCTGGAGTTCTTATTACATTAGGAATAGTTTTATTAATTATTTCTATTATTTTAACTGTGATTGCTTATAGAACAAAAAAAGAGGAAGACGAAGAACTTAAAGAAGATATTAAATTAGAAAACAAAGAAGCAAAAGAAGATAATAATAAAACTAAAGAAGTAAAAAAAGAAGATAATAATAAAGATAATAATAAAGATAAAAAAGACAATAAAGAAAAAACAGATCAAGAAACAAAAAATAATAAACAGGAAGATAAAAAAGAAGAAGAAAAAACAGATGTTTCAAATAAGAATAGCAAACAAGAAGACAAAAAAGAAGATAAAGATAACAAAGATAATAAAAATAAAAAGACTGAAAAAGAAGAAGAAATCTTACCAAAACCTACAGAATTCATAAAAGCAAAAAAACCAGAAAACAAAGAAGAAAAAGAAAAGGATAACGAACCAACAGTAAATGCTTTTGATGAAGAATTTGGTAAAGAAGAAAATAATACAAATGATGATATAGAATTATTATAGTTCTATATCTTTTTTTATAATTAATTATTAAATAAAACCTTTTCAAAATAAAAATAATATTATATAATATTAGCATAAGGAGGATAAGAAATGAAAACTAAAAAGAAAGGTAAAACTATAACATTAATAATTCTAGATGTATTAATAGTATTAATTGTAATATACTTTGTATTAGGATATTTTAATTTCTTTAAAATAACTAAAAATCAAAAACCAATTATCGCAGGAAAAGAAACAAGCTACAATAAAGACGAAGGAGAAGTAACAGTTCATAATTATGTACTATATAAAATTGTAAAATATAAAGTACCAGGAAAGAATATCACATATAGTATGAAATTATGGTTTATGGATGATGTGAAATAATCAAATATGAAAAAATGACAACATGTTTTCGTAAACTGATTTACACTTTTTTAGCATACTAATAAAACCACTTTTTTAATAAAAACGTTGAAAAAGAATAATCAAAAAATTATTCTTTTTATTTTTTTTAAAAATATTTTATTTTGTTGCACTTGCAACAATCGTTTATAAAAAATTGTGATAAGATAAATCTGTAAAAATACAAAATATTAGGAGGATAAATTTATGATAAACACAAGTGAAATTTTAGAAAGTTTAACAGTAGTTAAAAGAGATGGAAAAAGAAGAGGCTTTGACGAAAGCAAAATTGCAATAGCTATAAAAAAAGGCTTTGATGCAACAGAAAATGAAACATATACCGATAAAGATATTACAAAAGTAAAAAATTATGTTTTAAAAGAAATAGAAAAAAATTATAAAGACCACAAGTCTATTAAAATAGAAGCAATTCAAGATTTAATTGAAGAAGCATTACAAAAACATGAATATATGGATGTATATGAAAACTTCAGTGAATATAGAAATAAAAGAACTAAATCACGTGAAGTATTTAAAGCAAAGGAACACAAATTCTTAAAGTCAATAGAAAATTTAGGAATGCAAGATGCTAAAGACGTAGATGCTAAAAGAGAAAATGCTAACGTTGATGGAGATACAGCAATGGGTACAATGCTTCAATTTGGAAGCACTTTAACAAAAGAATTTGCTAAAAGTTATTTAATGAAAGAAAAATTTGCAGAAGCACATGAAGAAGGAGCAATTCATATTCATGATATGGATTTTATGCCAATGGGTACAACAACATGCTGCCAAATAGATTTAAATGAACTATTTAAAGGAGGCTTTTCTACAGGACATGGTTTCTTAAGAACTCCAAATAGTATTATGTCATACGCAGCACTTGCAGCAATAGCAATCCAAGCAAATCAAAACGATCAACATGGTGGACAATCAATACCAGCATTTGACGTTTATATGGCTCCTGGAGTAGTAAAAACATATAAAAAGAATCTTAAACAAACTATTAAAGATTTCTTAGATTTGGAAGGATTCACTCATTTTATAAAAGTAAATAAAATAGAGAAAGAAATAGATAAAATAAATACAATAGATTATGATATTAGCACCTTAGATGAATTTGCTAAAGATGAAGAAAGAATAATGAAAATATTCAGATTAGCACACAAAAAATCTTTAGAAAAAACAGATAAAGCAACATATCAAGCTATGGAAAGTTTCATTCATAATCTAAATACAATGCATTCAAGAGCTGGAGCTCAAGTACCATTTTCATCAATTAATTTTGGTACAGATACATCTTCTGAAGGAAGAATGGTAATTAAAAACTTCTTACTTGCAACCGAAGCAGGTTTAGGACACGGAGAAACTCCAATCTTCCCAGTATCAATATTTAAAGTAAAAGAAGGAGTTAATTATAACGAAAAAGATCCAAACTACGATCTATTCCAATTAGCGTGTCGTGTATCTGCAAAAAGATTATTCCCTAACTTCTCATTCTTAGACGCACCATTTAATAAAGCATTCTATAAAAAAGGTGATTATAGAACAGAAGTAGGATATATGGGATGCCGTACTAGAGTTATGGCTAACGTAGTAGACCCAAATAAAGCAATTACACCAGGAAGAGGTAATTTATCATTTACTTCAATTAACCTTGTTAGACTTGGAATTAAACATGGTATATTAAATAATGACAAACCTGATTTCAAAGGATTCTATGATGAACTTGGAGAAATGATGGATTTAGTAAAAGATCAATTATTAGATAGATTTGAAATTCAATGTAAAAAGAAAGTATATAACTTCCCATTCCTATTAGGACAAGGTATTTGGATAGATTCAAAAGGATTAAAACCTGAAGATAAATTAAAAAGAATCTTAAAACATGGAACACTAAGTATTGGTTTCATAGGACTTGCAGAATGCCTTAAAGCACTAATTGGAGAACATCATGGAGAAAGTGAAAAAGCTTGGAAAAAAGGATATGAAATAATTAAATTCATGCGTGATAGATGTGATAGTTATGCTAAAGATTACAAACTTAACTTCACATTACTTGCAACACCTGCTGAAGGATTATCTGGTAGATTTACTAATATAGATAGATCTATATATGGAAAAATAAAAGGTGTTACAGATAGAGAATATTATACAAATTCATTCCATATTCCTGTATATTACAAAACTACTATTGATAAAAAAATAAAAGCAGAAGCACCATTCCATGCTCTTGCTAATGCTGGACACATCTCATATATTGAACTAGATGGAGATCCAACTACAAATGTTAAAGCATTTGAAAAAATAGTAAGACTAATGAAAGAACAAGGAATAGGCTATGGAGCAATCAACCATCCAGTAGATCGTGATCCAGTATGTGGTTTCACAGGAGTTATAAATGATATGTGCCCTGGATGTGGCAGAACTGAAGCAGATGGTGTAAAATTTGAACGTATCAGAAGAATTACTGGTTATTTAGTAGGTACAGTAGATCGCTTCAATAATGGAAAACGTGCTGAAGAACACGATAGAGTAAAGCACGGAAAAGCTTAATATGAAAATACGATTAGCAAGCAAAGATTTACTTGTAGATAGTATAGTAGATGGAGAAGGCCTTCGTTCCGTAATTTGGACTCAAGGCTGCTCCCATCACTGTAAAGGTTGTCACAATCCTGAAACATGGGCATTTGACCAAGGCTATTTAACAGACACAGAAGAAGTAAAAAGAAAAATAGATGAATTATCACTTCAAGACGGAATAACTTTTTCTGGAGGAGATCCTTTCTTTCAAATAGAAGCTTGTATAGAAATTGCTAAATATGCTAAAAAAAGAGGTCTTAATATTTGGGCTTATACAGGATTTGTCTTTGAAGACTTACTTGATAATCCAAAAGCTATTGAATTTCTAAAATATATAGATGTGCTAGTAGATGGACCATTTCAAATAGAAAATAAAAGTCTTTTAGCAACATACAGAGGATCTACTAATCAAAGAATAATAAATGTACCTAAATCATTAAAAGATGTCAAAGTTCATCAAATAAAAAAATATGATAGGAATAGAAAATGATAGATAATTACATGTTATTTAAAAACTTGCCTACATTAGATTTACATGGAGAAGATAAAATAACTGCAGTATTAAAAACAAAAGAATTTATTAATGACAATATAAAATTAAATAATAAATTAATTATAGTTATCCACGGAGTAGGTAAAGGTATTTTAAAACAAGAAATACATAAATATTTAAAACATAATAAAAATGTTATTGCCTATAAATTAGATATATTTAATAAAGGAATGACGATTATAGAACTAAAATAAATAGTTTTAGTTCTTTTATTTTAATAAAAAATATGCAAAAAAAGATTGAAAATTTTGTTAAAAAAAAGTATACTTAACTAAAGGAGATGATTATATGACAGTACTAATTATTGTTATTGCAATTTTAGTAGTTTTAGGGGGATGGTTTTTTGGTACTTACAACTCACTAATCAAACTAAGAAATAAGAAAGATGACCAATGGTCACAAATTGAAGTACAATTAAAAAGAAGAGCAGATCTAATTCCTAATTTAGTAGAAACAGTAAAAGGATATGCTAAACATGAAAAATCTACATTTGAAGATGTAGTAAAAGCACGTAATACTTATGTTAGTGCAAAAACTCCAGAAGAAGAAATGAAAGCAGCTGGAGAAGTAACACAAGCATTAAACAAATTATTTGCACTTGCTGAAAGTTATCCAGATTTAAAAGCAAATGAAAATTTCTTAAAACTTCAAGAAGATTTAAAAGAAACTGAAGATAAGATTTCATATGCTAGACAATTCTATAACGACACAGTATTAAGTTACAATAATAAAGTTGAAATGGTACCATCAAATATAGTAGCTAATATAACACACTTTACAAAAGCAGCATTCTTCGAAGCAGAAGAAAAAGATAAAGAAAAACCAGAAGTTAAATTTGAATAGACTTACCAAAAGTAAGTCTTTTTTAAAATGAAAGGAGTTACTATGAAAAGAATAAAATATTTATTTTTACTAGCATTTCTACTTATACCAGTATCAATAAAAGCAGATACAATCTATGATATTGATATAAATATGAAAGTAGAAAAAAATGGTTTTGCTAATGTTACCGAAAAATGGACTGTAAAGGCTTCAGGAGGCTCAGAATGGTTTAAACAAGTACTTGATATGGGTAATAGTGAAATAACTAATTTTACCGTATCTATGGACGGCAAAGAGCTAAAAAGAAAAGAAAACTGGAATGTAAACGGTAGCATGAGTGAAAAAAAAGGTTATTATGGAATAAATCAAATAAGTAATGGTATCGAATTATGTTTTGGTAAATACGACACTAAAAAACATACATTTACATTAAACTATACAATAACAGATCTTGTATTTAATACATCTGATGCTCAAGTATTATATACAACACTTATGTCAAACGGTGATACAGACAAGATTAATGCAACTGTAACAAGTTATTATTCATTTCCAGATACATTAGACGTCTGGGGATATGGTTATAAAGGATATGCATATGTAAAAGATGGCAAAATAACTATGACTAGTGAGCAAGGACTTAATGGAGAATATATGGTTTTACTTGCTAAATTTCCATTAAATACGTTTGAAACAAACAATACATATGCCCAATTTCCAACATTTGATTCAGTAAAAGCAAAAGCTGACGAAGGCTCATATCAACATGACTATAGTAATTATGGATATGAAGATAAACCAAGTTGGGATTTCTTATTTACTATGTTATTCTATTTTCTAATTTTTGGAGTACCTCTTATCATAGGTCTAGTTAAAGCAAATGAAAGCAAATATGGTTTTAAAGACAATAAAAAAATAGATAAAAACAATACTCCAATGTTTAGAGAAATACCATGTAATAAAGATATACATTATGCAAATGCTTTAATCAATTTAAACAAATTTGGATATAAAGAATCAAATATATTCGGAGCAATAATCTTAAAATGGGTAAAAGAAAAAAGAATAACATTTATAAAAGCTGAAAAAGAAGGATTATTTAAATCAGAAACTGGTAAAATAGACTTAACAAAAGAATCAGCTTTTGAAAACACTCTTGAAGCAGAATTATTTAGTTTAATGAGAGCAGCATCAGGAGATGGTATTCTTGAAGCAAAAGAATTAGAAAAATGGTGTAAAAAGCACTATTCAAAATTCTTAAATCTATTTGATAAACTAAAAAAAGAAGAAATAGAAAAACTAAAAACTGAAAATCATATATATAAAAGAACAACAAAACAAGAATGCAAATGCAAAAATGTTATGGATGATCAGTTATATGAAGATAGCAAAAAACTATTTGGATTAAAACTATTCTTAAATGAATTCTCAAGAATAGATACCAGAGAAGTAATAGAAGTTAATATTTGGGAAGAATATCTAATGTTTGCATACTTATTTGGTATTGCAGATAAAGTTGCAAAACAATTGAAAAATCTTTATCCTGAAGTATTAAATGATCCAAATAACAACTACGTAGACTATAATACAATAATGTATATTAATAATATATCTGCAACTAGTGTTAGAGCAGCAACAAGTGCTCGTGCCGCAGCTGAAAGCTATTCATCTGGTGGCGGTGGCTTCTCATCTGGAGGAGGCGGAGGAGGCTCCTTTGGTGGCGGAGGAGGAGGTTCCTTCGGAGGAAGATAGCAAGTTTTTTACATATAAAAATGTCAAATTAATATAGTTAATAAAGAAAAAATTTGACATTTTTTTTGTTTTGTGGTATAATTTAAACACTTAAAAAAATTACCAAAAATATGGGGGGTTCGGTAATTATGGAAAGTACAAGATTACATTATCATTTTGAATATGTAAATGAAAACGAATTTAGAAAAAAAGAAAGATCAGTACGTAAGTACAACATGCTTGCCTACAAAAAACTTACATTTGAATATTATCCAAGCTTAAGAGAAGGTAAATTTTTAGGTAAACTAGTATCAACTGATGCAAAAGAAAAAAGTAAAACATATGAATTAAAATTACCAACAGATAATCTTTTTGCAAAAGTTCATGGTGAAGTAACACTTCATTATACTGTATATGAAAATTCAAGAATAGTTTTATTATCTAACATCACACCAGATTCAATCTTAGAAGAAGGGCATAGAAGTGAGCTTGGAACTTATAAAGGTGTTATGATATCTAAAACAAACGCTGAAAAAGATATGTTTAAAGTTAATCTTTTAAACGCATTAAAAAACCAGTAATAACTACTGGTTTTTTTATTACATTTTTCTATATAAACCTACAACTTTACCAAGAACAGTACAATTATTAAGAATAATAGGTTCTAAAGCATCATTTTCAGGTTGTAATCTAATATGATCTTTTTCCTTATAAAAAGTCTTAACAGTTACTTCATTATCATCATTCATAGCAACAACAATTTCACCATTATGAGCAACATTAGCTCTTTCTACTAAAACTATATCCCCATCATAAATACCAGCATTAATCATACTATCACCAGAAACATTTAAAGAGAATACTTCTTTTTTAGGATTAATCATATAAGCAGGAATATCAAAATATTCATCAGGTCTTTCAATAGCTTCAATAGGATTACCTGCAGTAACCTTACCTAAAAGAGGAATAGATACAACAGTATCGTTTTTAATGTCATATTCATTAGGAACTAAAAGTTCAATAGTACGATTCTTATCTTTAGTCTTTTTAATATATCCTTTTTCTTGTAAATGATCTAAATGCACATGAATAGTAGCACTACTATTAAGATTAGTCATAGCACAAAGTTCTCTAACAGTAGGAGGATATCCTTTATCCGCTAAATACTTTTTTAAAGCTTCTAAAACTTTTTCTTGTTTAACAGTTAGTTTTTCCATATACATTACCTCCAATTAAAGAGTAACACATAAATATATGTTTGTCAAACAAATGTTTTGTTTTATTTACTATTTACAAAATATTGTTTTTGTATTAAAATATAGTTGTATAAATGGATGCGATAATAAGGCTTGGAACCCTTTAGCAGATACCTATAAGTGATTCGAAAGAATAAATAGAGTGGAACCGCGGGAAATCTCGTCTCTAATACTTCTTTTGAATTATTTTTTTTAGAAAGGATATGATAATATGAAAATGGAACAAATAGTAAACTTCTGCAAAAACTATGGATTTATATTTCCAGGAAGTGAAATATATGGAGGACTAGCTAACACTTGGGATTATGGCCCACTTGGAGTAGAATTAAAAAATAATATTAAAAAAGCATGGTGGCAAAAATTTATAACTGAAAACGATAATAGTTATGGATTAGATGCTGCAATATTTATGAATCCTGAAGTATGGAAAGCATCTGGTCATATTTCTAGTTTTACTGATCCACTAATTGATTGCAAAGATTGTAAAACAAGACATAGAGCAGACCACTTAATCGAAGGTTTTACTGATGAAGTAATACCAGATAAAATGACTGATGAAGAAATGGTTAAATATATAACCGATAATAAAATACCATGTCCTAATTGCGGTAAATGCAACTATACTGATATCAGAGAATTCAATCTAATGTTTGAAACCAGTAGAGGAGTAGTAAAAGATAGTACATCGAAAGTATATTTAAGACCAGAAACAGCTCAAGGAGAATTCGTTAATTTTTTAAATGTTCAAAGAACAATGAGAACTAAAATACCATTTGGTATAGGTCAAATAGGAAAAGCTTTTAGAAATGAAATAACACCTGGAAACTTTACCTTTAGAACAATTGAATTTGAACAAATGGAACATCAATTATTTTGTAAAGAGGGTAGTGATAGCACCTTCTATAAAGAATATAAAGAAAAAGCCTGGAATTTCTTATTAAATTTAGGAATAAATGAAAAAAATATTCAGTTCCATGATCATGATAAATTATCTCACTATGCTAAAGAAGCATGTGATATAGAATATAACTTCCCATTTGGTTTTAGTGAACTTTGGGGAACTCATAATAGAACTAATTATGATTTATCAAGACACCAAGAATACTCTAAAAAATCTATGGAATACTTAGATCCAGAAACAGGAGAAAAATATATACCTTATGTAATAGAATCCTCTGTAGGATGTGATAGATTAGCTTTAGCATTATTATGTGATGCTTATAACGAAGAAAAATTAGAAAATGATACTAGAGAAGTATTAAAACTTCATCCTTATCTTGCACCATATAAGGTAGCAATATTACCTCTAGTAAAAAAATATCATAGTGAAAAAGCTAAAGAATTATATAAAAAATTAACTAAACATTTTGTTTCTATATATGATGAAACAGGTTCAATAGGAAAACGTTACAGAAGAGAAGATGCTATAGGAACACCATTATGTATAACAATAGATGATAATACTGAGAAAGAAGGAACTGTAACTATAAGAGATAGAGATACAATGAAACAAGAAATAGTTAAACTAGAAGACATAGAAGAATATATAAATAAAAGAATTAGTTTATAATTAATTCTTTTTATTTATATTAAACACTTGAAATTTTAAAGCCAATTATATACAATAAACTTAAGGAGGGATAATATATGTGGCATGACATATTAATGATAGTAATAGGATTAATAGCAGGTATTGTAATAGGCTTTTTTATAGCTAGATTAGTTATGAAAAGATATTTAAAGAAAAACCCACCAATTACCGAAGAAATGATAAAAATAATGATGAGTAGTATGGGAAGAACCCCAAGCCAAAAACAAGTTAATCAAGTAATGAAACAAATACAAAAAACAAACAAATAAAAAAACATCTAAATGATGTTTTTTATTTTTTATTATTCAGTTTTTGCTTTAGCAGCAGTTTTTGTAGTAGTTTTAGTAGCAGTTTTTTTCTTCTTTTTTTTCTTTTTAGCAGTTTTAGGTTTGTCAGCTGCAGCAACAACTTTTGCTTCTTCATCTTCTTCTTTTGCTATTAAACTAGGAGCAATAGAATTAAAGCATAGAGCATAAATAATAATTGCAACAACGTTTAATGAATATTGTCCAGTAGCTAAACTAATAACTTGAGGAAAATCCATAGTTCCAAGGTTTGCAAGTCCTATGAATAAGAAACTATCAACTGTAATAGCAATAACTCCTGCGATTAAAAAGTCAAATCCTTTTTTATTACCTAGAATATCATATAGTTTAATCATTATATATTGTCCAACCATAAAGCCTACTATAGATGAAAACAACAATCTGAAATCCGTATTAAATAAACTTTCAAATCCATCATACCCATAATAAACTTCAAATGTTGAAGCAAAGGCAAATAAAACTCCCATAAATACTAATGAAAGAACTGAGAAATTAATTAATTCAAAAGTACGATTTTCTCCATATCTTTCATAAAATAATACTGCAATAAAATAAGTAAGTGGATATACAAGTGCACTTGCAGTTGCTATTAAACCTCCGAAACGAATAAATCTGTTAGAAAGTATATAGCATGTTACATAACAAGTAACAAACAAAAACATAACTAAAACGTAAAAAAAACTCTTATCCCTTTTCATATTCTTCCTCCTAGTATAAATTATAAAAGAAAAAATAAAATAAAACAAGATGTTTTTTATTAAATATCATTATTTTTATTAAAAATACTGTCAAATAAAAGAAAATATTCCCTTTTTTTAGTATCTAAAATATGATAAAATCTTTATAGGTGGTACAAATGGATAAAAAACACATAAGAAATTTTAGTATAATTGCCCATATCGATCATGGAAAAAGCACTATAGCAGATCGCATTCTAGAACTAACACATGCAATCGATAAAAGAGATATGAAAAGTCAAGCATTAGATACAATGGATTTAGAACGCGAAAGAGGAATAACTATAAAACTAAACGCTGTATCATTAAGCTATGATTATAATAATGAAACATATCTTTTAAATTTAATAGATACACCAGGGCACGTAGATTTTACTTATGAGGTATCACGTTCTTTAGCGGCTTGTGAAGGTGCTATCTTAGTAGTAGATGCAACCCAAGGAATAGAAGCACAGACATTAGCAAATCTATATTTAGCATTAGATAACAACTTAGAAATTATACCAATTATAAATAAAATAGACTTACCAAATGCTGAACCAGAAAGAGTAGCTAAAGAAATTGAAGAAACATTAGGCTTTCCTAAAGAAGAAATAATAATGTGTTCTGCCAAAGAAGGAATCGGAATAAAAGAATTATTGGATAGAGTAGTAGAAAAAGTACCACCACCAAAAGATGAATATAACAATGATAAATTAAGTGCTCTTATATTTGATAGCTATTTTGATCCATATCGTGGAGTAGTCTTATCAATAAGAATAGCCAATGGTACTATAAAAGTAAAAGATACCATAAAAATGATGAAAACTGGCGCTACATATGAAGTAATATCTCTCGGAGTAAATACTCCGAAACAAGTAGAAAAAGAAAGCCTTACATCTGGAGAAGTAGGCTATTTAACAGCATCAATTAAGAGCATAAGTGATGTTAGAGTAGGAGATACAATAACACTAGAAAATAATCCAATTGAAGAAGCCTTAAAAGGATATAAAGAAATAAAACCATTTGTATATTGTGGCTTTTATCCAATAGATTCCAAAAAATATGAAGATTTAAAAGAAGCATTAGAAAAATTAAAACTAAATGATGCTTCATTAGAATACACACCAGAAGTATCAAAAGCATTAGGTTTTGGATTTAGATGTGGATTCTTAGGATTACTTCATATGGATATAACCAAAGAAAGAATAGAAAGAGAATTTAAAATAGATTTAATAGCTACATCACCATCTGTAATATATGAAGTATTACAAACAGATGGAACTATTATAAAAGTAGATTCTCCATCAAAAATGCCTGAAAAAGTACGAATAAAAGAAATAAAAGAGCCTTATATTAAAGCAAATGTCTTCGCACCAGCAGAATACATAGGACCAATAATGGAACTATGTCAAAATAAAAGAGGCATTTATATAGGACTTGAATATATAGATAAAACAAGAGTAAATATCACATACGAATTACCATTATCTGAAATAGTATATGACTTTTTCAATAAATTAAAAAGTGCTACAAAAGGATATGCATCATTTGATTATGAAGTTATAGGTAATAAACCAAGTGATTTAGTAAAAATGGACATTTTACTAAATGGAGAAATAGTAGATGCTTTATCTGTAATAGTCCATAAAGACTTTGCTTATCAAAGAGGACGAATTATAACAGAAAATTTAAAGAAAATTATTCCTAGACAAATGTTTGAAGTACCAGTTCAAGCAGCAATAGGATCAAAAATTATAGCTAGAGAAACAGTAAAAGCTATGAGAAAAGACGTACTTGCTAAGTGTTATGGTGGAGACGTTTCAAGAAAAAGAAAATTATTAGAAAAACAAAAGGAAGGAAAGAAAAAAATGAAAATGGTTGGTAGCGTAGAACTACCAAGTGACGCATTTTTGGAGGTGCTAAAATTAGAAGATGAATAAAGTAGTAGGTTATAAAGCTTTCGATAATATGAAAGATTATTTTGGAAATGAATATGAAGCGGGTTGTACATATGAATCAAAAGGAGAAAGTAAATTCCATTTCTGCGAACATATTGCAGATGTATTTAGATATTATGATGGTTTTGATGAAAATACAAAAGTTTGCCAAGTAATAGGTTCAGGCAATCTTGTTCATTATGATGATGAAACCTTTGAATATTTTGATATGTATGAATCAAACAAATTAGAAATTATAAAAGTATTATCTAGAGAAGAAATACTTGAAGCCACATATAATGACGGTTTCATGTCTACTCTTAGACTTATATCTAGTTATAAATTAACAGATGAAGAAATAGAAGCTATTTTAAATAAACATAATGAACCTGCAGTAAAGAACTATATAAACTATTATCAAAGAAACGATGAAAAAGCTTTCACTAGAACAAGAAAATAATAATATGATTAAAAGTATATACATACATATACCATTTTGTAATAAAATTTGTACATATTGTGATTTTTGCAAAATATATTACAACAAACAATTAGTAAATAAATATTTGGAAGAATTAAATAGGGAATTTGATAAAAAATATCAAAATGAAGAAATAGAAACCATTTATATCGGCGGAGGAACTCCATCTTCATTAAATAATAATCAGTTAGATGAACTATTTAAAATAACAAACAAAATAAAATTAAAAAAAGAATATGAATTTACTTTTGAATGTAATATAGAAAATATAAATGAAAACTTACTCCAAAAACTAAAACAAAATAAAATAAATAGAATTAGTATAGGAATAGAATCATTTAATAAAAGTATCTTAGATAAATTAGGTAGATCATATCAATTAAAAATAAATGTAAAAGAAAAAATAGACTTAGTAAAAAAATATTTCAATAATATTAATATAGATCTAATATATGGAATAAAAAATCAAACCATAAGTGATTTACAAGAAGATTTAAATAAATTTATAAATTTAGATATAAATCACATATCAATATATAGTCTAATATTAGAGAATCATACTATATTAAAAATAAAAAAATATAAAGAAATAGAAGATAATCTATCTAGACAAATGTATGATTATATCTGTAAATATCTAAAAGAAAAAGGATACAATCATTATGAAATAAGTAATTTTGAAAAAAACAATACTGCTTCGAAACACAATCTAACATACTGGGATAATGATAAATATTATGGATTAGGTCTTGGAGCAGCAGGATATATTAAAAATATAAGATATACTAACACCAGAAGTATTACTAAATATTTAAATCATAAATATCTAAAAGAAGAAGAATTAATAACAAAAAGAATAGATATGGAAAACTTTATGATACTAGGGCTTAGGAAAATAAAAGGTATATCTAATAAAGAATTCAAAAAAAGATATAATCTAAACATAGAAGAAGTTTTTAATACAAATAAATTACAAAAAAAAGATGATTATTATTACATAGAAGAATCAAATCTTTATATATCAAACTACATATTACAAGATTTTATTGAATAACTACATAAATATGTAGTTTTTTTTATTAAAAAAATACTTATTAAAAAACAATAAATTATAGTAATAACAATTGACATTTTTCCATATTTTTTATAAAATTATTATAGGAAAATAGGTGAGTAGAATGAAAAGATTTAATAATAAAGGACAGACTTTAGTAGAATACGTTTTAATTATTGGACTTATCAGTGTTATAGCAGTTTCATTAGTAACACTTCTTGGTGGCTATTTAAAAGACTCTATAACTAAATCATCATGCCCAATGGTAGGAGAACAATACGTAAAAGGAAAAAGGCCAGGAGAAGGGCGTTGTACTGAAACAAACCCTGTAACAAATAATAATGGATAAAAAAGGTCAAGCTTTAGTAGAGTTTGTAATTATCATGCCTATTATTATGATGATCATCTTTGTAGTAATAGACTTTTCAAATATATTTTATCAAAAAAATCATTTAGAAAATGTTACCAATGATATAGTACTATATAAAGAAAATGGAAAAAGCAATAATTACATAAAAGCAAATACACCAAAAGATATAACAATTAAATATACTCAAAATGGTAGTAATCTTACAATAAAAGTTGAAAAGAAAATAACTTTAGTAACACCATTTTCCAATATTTTCTTTGATAATCCATTTAAAGTAGTAACTGAAAGGACTATTCTTTATGAATAACAAAGGACAAACCTTAGTCTTATTTGTTACATTATTACCATTTATTTTCATACTATTAGTCTTAGTTTTAGATATATCTTTTCTTTCATCAGAAAAAACTAAACTCGATAATATAGCAACCAGTTCCTTAAAAAGTGCTATGAATTACAAAGATTTTAATCAAATAAAACTAAATATCAAAAAAAATGATAAAGACATAAAAATAGAAAAACTAACACAAAATAATATTTGTCTTTCTAAAAAAGCAAATCCAATTTTTGGGAAAGTAATAGGTTTTAATAATTATAATATAAAATCATGTTTCAAAGGAACAATATCAAACGGAAGAACCATAATAGATAAAGAGGGGAAATAAATATGAAAAACACAAAAGGAAAAATTATTACAATTACTTCTACCAAAGGTGGAGTAGGTAAAACAATAACTACCTTAAACCTCGCAGGAGTATACTCAAAACTAGGTTATAAGACATTAGTCATTGACCTAGATTTATATGGTGGAGCAGTAGCAACATATTTAAATTCAAAAAACGATAAAACCATTTATACAATTGTCGAAGATTTAACAAATAACAGATATGAAAAAATGGAAGACTATATCTACAGCTATGATGAAAATATTGATATTATTGCAGCTCCAAAAGATCCTAGAATGGCTAATAAAATAGATTCTAAATATATCCCTCTTATACTTAGAAATGTATTATATAAATATGATGTCATTTTAGTAGATACATCACATATCTTAAATGAAATAAATATAGTTACATTAGATAATAGTGATACTATTTTATATATCTTTACCAATGATACATTTGATTTAAAAAATACAGCATCATTTATATCAATTATGAAAGATGTTGGTTATAAAAACTATTATACAGTTCTTAATGAATCAATACTGCTTGGTAAAAACTATTATTCATTATTTGATATAAGGAATATTATAAAAACAAATATTGATTATACAATATCAAAAAATATGCATATCAAAAACATTGATAAATATATTCTTGATGGACAAATAGTAATATTTGATAAGAAATTACTATTTAATGATAAAAAAGAATTTGATAAAATTCGCTCTTTAGCAGAAAAATTACTTTCTAATAAGGAGGTAGAAGAATAATGAAAAAAACATTATCAGATGCATTTGAAATAAAAGCAAAAGAAATAAATATAAAAACAGAACCCACATCAGATTATGGTGTATTTAAAGATAAAGAACTACTAGATAGCTTAAGAAACAAAGTAATTCAAAATATCATTGATAATGACATTCCAGAAAGTCAATTTTTATCAGAATACATTAATAAAGAAGTAGATGCTGTTTTAGAAGGTTATGATTTATCAAATCTAGAACGTGGCCATATCTATAACCTGATTGAAAATGAAATTCATGGATATGGACCTCTTACAGAACTATTAGATGACAAAAACATAACTGAAATAATGGTAAATGGTCCAGATAAAATATATATTGAAATTGATGGTAAAGTAATACAAGATGATTCAGTATCATTCATTAATGATGAACATATAATAAGAACAATTCAAAGAATGATTCAACCACTTGGAAGAACGATAGATATATCAAATCCAATGGTAGACTCAAGATTAAAAGATGGTTCCAGAATAAATGCTGTAATACCACCATTATCACTAAATGGACCAGTTATTACAATAAGAAAATTTAAAAAGAACTTAAATAACATGGAAGATTTACTTAGAATGGGATCTTTAACAAGTTATATGGCAAGATTTTTAGATGCTGCTGTAAAAGCAAAATTAAATATCTTAATATGTGGAGGTACTGGTTCTGGTAAAACTACTGTTTTAAACGTATTATCATCATTAATAAGTAATGATGAACGTATCATAACAATTGAAGATGCAGCAGAATTAAAATTAAATCAAGATCATGTTATAACTCTTGAAACAAGAAATATGAATTACGAAAAAGAAGGGGAAGTAACAATAAGAGATTTAGTTATTAATTCACTACGTATGAGACCAGATAGAATCATCGTTGGAGAAGTTCGTGGTAAGGAAGCATTTGATATGCTACAAGCTATGAATACAGGTCATGAAGGTAGTTTATCTACACTACATGCAAATGGCCCAAAAGATGCCTTAAATAGGCTAGAAACAATGGTTTTAATGAGTGGTATTCAAATACCAGTATTAGCCATACGTGAATATATAGAAAAAGCTATAGATTTAGTAATACATATTGAACGTTTACAAGATGGTAAAAGAAAAATAATATCAATATGTGAAGTAGATTCAATAAAAGATGGAGAAATTAATTTAAAAGAAATATTTGCTTTTAAACAAAAAGGCTTAACAAGTTCCGGCGAAGTAAACGGATCATATATCATGTATAATTACATACCAAATGTATATAGTAAAATAAAATCAAAAGGTATAAATGATATAGATGATATATTTGAACAAGTAAAGAAAAAAGAAGATAAAAAAAATAATCAAAAAGAAGATAAAAATAAAAAGAAAAACAAATAATTAATAGAAAGGAATAGAAAAGATGGGTAGAGACGTATTAATATTTTTAATAGTAGATGCATTTTTAATAACATCATTACTCGTTTTCATCGTGACTATCATTTTATCAAAAAGAAGTCTAGATTTAGAAAAAAGAGTAACTAGATTTTCTATTTCTTCAATAACTGATAAACAACCATCATTCTTCGATACTATGCGAGATAAATACTATAGTACTATATTTAAATTGTCTGAAGAACTACTAACAATTAATTTTATGAAAAAATATAGTAAGAGATATGAAAAGTATTTTGCTAAGACAAAAGATCAAGAAATAAAAGCAATGAGTGTAATAGCTAATAAAATACTAATTATTGCAATTGCTTTATTCTTAGCATTATTATCAGATGCTTTAAGAAGAAAACCAGGGAATATATTACAAGTAGTAGTAGCTATTTTAGTAGGATTCTTAATTCCTGATATGTTCTTAATTATAAAAGAGAAGAGAAGAGAAAAACAAATTGAAAATGATCTATTTAAAGCAGTATTAATAATGAGTAATGCATTCAAATCAGGAAGAAGTATAATGCAAGCTGTTAAAATAGTATCTGAAGAATTAGATGGTCCTATAGCAGAAGAATTTGAAAAAGTATATGTTGATTTAACATATGGACTAGAATTAGATGTAGTATTTGAAAGATTATCTAACAGAATCAAATTAGAAGAAACAAAATATATGGCTTCATCTCTAGTAATACTAAATAAAACTGGAGGAAACGTCGTACAAGTATTTAATTCAATTGAAAAGAGTTTCTTCGAAAGAAAAAGATTAAATGATGAACTAAAATCAGTTACTGCAGTATCTAACTTTGTATTTAAAATATTAATGGCCATACCATTTATTATCTTTATGATGATATATATTCTTAATCCTACATATTTCATACCATTATATACTACTAATATTGGTAGATTTATATCTCTAATCATAGTAGTATTATATATCTTATATATAATCATCGTAAAAAGAATAATAAAAATAAGAGAGTGATAATATGAAAGAAAAAGAAAAAAAGAATATAAGTTATAGAATATATAGCAAAAAGAATATAAAAATGGCCGAAGATAAGACAAAACTACTTGGAGTAAACAATAAGATAGATGCAGTAGATTTATTAAATACAAGGCTATTTTTAACAGTATTTTCATTTATATTTATAATATATTTTATTGATTTTGGTTATTTAATTGCACCATTAGTATCTTTTCTAATATATAATTTATTCTTTCCAATAGTAATAGACACAAAAATAGATAAAAGGAGTAGGGTGCTTGAAAAAGATTCATTATATTTCTTTGAAATACTTGCCCTTTCTTTAGAAGCAGGAAGAAGTATAAAAACTGCCATAGAAGTAACAACAAAAAATATTGATTCAGAACTATCAGATGAATTTAAAAAAGTTATAAAAGATGTGAATTATGGAAAAGATTTAGATGAAGCTTTAGAGGATCTAAAACATAGAATTCCATCTGATACAGTAAATAATATAATATTAAATATAAGACAATCAAATATATTTGGCAATAATATAATAGACGCAGTCTACTCTCAAATATCATATATAAGAGAGAAGAGGATATTAGAAACAAAAGCACAAATAAGTAAGATACCTATTAAGATGAGTATAGTAAGTGTAATATTTTTCTTACCATTATTACTATTATTATTACTAGGGCCAATGTTAATCAATTTAATGTAACAAATAAAAACAGTAAATAAATACTGTTTTTTTATTAAAATAATTAGTAGAGTAGTAGTATGTATATTTATATTTTTAAAGAAGTTAACATAATATCAATTATAGGAAGAAGATAATTTCATAAAAAAAGTAATATAAAAAGAATATATTTATATATAACAATCGTATTCTTATATATAAATAACTTCTCTATTAATAATAATTAATACATATAAGAAATAAATTATATTATTCAAATTAAATCATTTTGATTATACTAATATATTATTACACTACCTATATCTATACTAATTACCTTCTCCACAGAAATAGGGGACTTGTATTTTAAATTAAGATGTAGAATTATCCATCAAAATTAAACTCGATTTAAATTAAATCAAGATGGATAATCATCCATAAAAAGAGCTCTCGATTTAAAATACGATAAACAGATAATCTGTAACAAAAATAAAATTCGATTTAAATTACAGATATATGTTGTTATATATAATAATATAATCCAATAAAAAAAGAGCAAATAAAAAAGGGTAGTCATCAGCTTAAAAAACTAACAACTCCCCTATCTCTATATATTAAATTTTTCTAGACATAATTTCAGCTATTTTTTCAAAAACTTCTTTTGCATTAGATTCATTAACACCACTATAACCAAGTTCTTTTAAAGCTTGTTGTTTAAAATGAGTTAATTCTTGAGTACGAGATAATTTTTCTTCTTTAATCTGCTCTACTTTTCTCTCCCACTTCTTATGAGTTTCGGAAACTTTAGATCTTGAAGCGTTACCACTTGCAAATAAAGATTCTGCAGAAAAGAAAATTCCTTCAAAAACATATTGTTTTGCTTCATCATATATATATTCTGACATTGGAACTTGAGCAGTAGATTTAGCAACATATGCTAAAATATATTTTAATACTTCTAACTGATCCATATTTTGAATATACATAAGTAAATAACGTAATGTCTTATAATATTCTAAATCATTAGTATCATTAGATAGTCTATCTTTTAAAGTAGTAAAAATATCTATAAGCAATTGTTGTTCATTTTTATTAAGTCCTCTGAAATCAGATAAAGATTCTTTATTATTACTATCCACTATACCATCACTAATTCTAGCTTCAAGATCAGCGATATAATTATCATCAACTTTAATCTTAGCTAAATCAGCCTTAGTTTTTACCCCAAAAAGCGTAAGCAATTTATTCTGTTTATCATCAGGTAAATCTTCGAAATTAGTATGAGCAAAATAGTTATATAACATTTGACGAGATACTCCTAAATATTTAGCTACGCTAACTTTTGAAATTGAAGATTCATCGATTATTCTAATAATATCTTTCACAAAATCATCTCCCTTAATTTAATTCTAACACAACAAAATGTAATGTCAAGTGTAAAGTACTGTAAAGAAAAAAATAATAAAGCAAAAATGCTTTACTATCAAAAATTTATATTTTATTTACGACGAATTTTGCTACCTGCCCTATTATTTTGATAATCATATTCATTAATAATAGTATTTTTTATAGCTTTCAATGTAGCAATTTTAATATCAGGATCATTTTTTAACCTTTCACTAATACAAGAAAGAGCATTAATATTATTATTAATGGCTACTAAAGCAATTTCTTTATCATCTCTAAATTTCTCACCTGCATAAACTAAATAAGCACCATTTTTACTAACAAGAGCAAGAACAATTCGTTTATCTTTTTTTAATTCTGGAGATAAATATCTATATGATGTTTGTTCCATATTAATAGCAGCAAGTCCTACATCAAAATCATTTTTTAATTTATCAGAAAGATGAATAATTGGATTATATCCTTTAGAAAGGACAAGCAATACTATTTCTTTATCATTTTTAATATTTTGGCTAAAATGAGTAAACAATTTAGGATTAAGTGATAAAACCATTTGAGCGATTTCTTTATTATTTTTTAAATTATCACTTAAATATTCAATGGCTGCAGGGTTATTTAAAACAGCTTTAACAGCGATATTATAATCAGATTTTAATCTCTTAGAAGCATATGAAATAGCTAATCCATCATTTTCTATAGCAGAAGAAACTATTTCTTTATCATTTTTTAATTTATCAGAAGCATATTGAAGCATTGAACCGTTTATTTCTACTAAACTATGCATAAAATGTTTATCATTTTTAAATTTCTTAGGAATATCACTAATCATTTTAGGATAACGATTTATTAAATATAAAACAATATCCTCATCATTTTTAAGTCTATCACTTGCATGATTATAAGCTTCAGAACTAGTCTTAATTGCTTGTAAAATAATATCCTTATCATCCTTTAATTTAGCAGCAGCATATTTAATAGCAGAACCAGTATTCGTAACAGCCATCATAACTAATTCTTTATTACTTTTTAAACTATCATCTGCATATGATAAATTATTACCATTTTTCATAACTGCTAAAAGCATAACATCGACATTCTTTCTCATAGAATTAGAAACAAACATAATAGCTTTTTCACTTTCTCTAAGAGCTACAATAACAACTTCTAAATCATTTTTTAGCCTCTCGCTAGCATACGCTAAATTGTTGCCTAAACATCTTACAGCAGCAAGTACTACTTCTTTATCATCACGAAGTTCAGAGCTAAAAACAGAAAGGTCATGAATGACCTCTTTGTTAAAAGCTTCAATAATAATTTTTTTGTATTCATCATCCATTATACTCACCATATTAATGGTATAACAAAACTAAAGAAAATTCAATAAATTTGCTCAAAAAAATAATAAAAAATTATAGTAAATACCATAATTTTTTATTATCTTTTCTAACCTCTTTAATAATTCCACTACCAATACATCTATCAGAATCATATAAAGCACATACTTGTCCAGGTGTAACACTTTTAACCCCTTCATATTTGACTAAAAATTCGTCATTAGAAAGCTTTTCTAATGTAACAGGTACATCTTTACTTCTATATCTAAATTTAGCGTTATAAGAGGTTTTTATATCTTCAGAAGGAACATTTAATATAACATCTTCAATAATACAACTATCAGAATATAAATACTTATTATCTTCCCCTTCACAAACATATAATATATTTTTATTTAAATCTTTTCCAACAACAAATAATTTATCCTTAGTTCCTCCAACATTAAGTCCCCTTCTCTGTCCAATAGTATAATACATAAGTCCAATATGCCTACCTAAAACTTTATTAGTTTCAATATCAACAATATCACCAGATTTATTAGGTAAATAATTAGATAAGAATTCTTTAAAATGACGTTCTCCAATAAAACATATACCAGTAGAATCCTTTTTATCTTTAGTAACTAAATCATATTCTCTAGCTATTTCTCTAACCTTATCTTTAGTAAGATCTCCTAAAGGAAATAAAACATCTTTTAATTGTTCAGAACTAAGTTGTGATAAAAAATAACTTTGATCCTTATTTAGATCCTTAGCCTTAAATAGTTTCCCATCAACAATCTTAGCATAATGCCCCGTAGCAATATAATCTGCTCCAAGCTTACGTGCTTCTTTTATAAATAAATCAAATTTAATATACTTGTTACACATAACATCAGGATTTGGAGTTCTTCCTTTTTTTAATTCATCTAAAAAATAAGAAAATACATAATCCCAGTATTCTTTAACAAAATCTATTCTATGAAGTTTAATACCTAATTTTTTACATACTTCTTTAGCATCGTTATAATCTTCTTCTTGAGTACATATTTCATTATTAAGCGTAGGATTACCACTTATATCATTATTTACTAAACTATCCCAGTTTCTCATAAATAATCCTTCAACTTCATATCCAGCATCTCTTAAGAGGATTAAAGCAACAGAAGAATCAACTCCTCCAGAAACACCTACAATAACTTTTTTCATAGCTATCACCAACCGGATAAATTATACCACATTCTTGCGATTTTGTAAAAATCTATCTAAAAATAGAATCAGTAAATTAGTTAAACAATTGACTAAACTACTAAATATTTGATATAATTAATCTACTGGAGGTGCTAAAATGGGTAAAAAATTTCAAAAACTAGTAATCATGCTTATGTTAATTGGTCTATTAGGTTCTTCTATAGCAGTTTCCGTTTACTATATAATATCTGCTAACTAATAATTATCTTTTAAAAGTGCAAATACTAATACATCCAAGTATAGTATTTTTTATTTGCCTAAAAATATACTTTTTATACTTTTTATAGTATAATACAGTTGGTGATTTTTATGAATGTAATTGGTATTATCTGCGAATATAATCCTTTTCATAAAGGACATATCTATCATATAGATAAAATAAAAGAAATGTACCCAGATTCACTCATAATTGCATGTATTTCTTCATCATTTACTCAAAGAGGAGAAATAAGTATATTAAATAAATGGGATAAAACAAAAATAGCATTAGATAATAATATAGATTTAGTAGTAGAACTACCTACTCTCTTTAGTACTCAAAGTGCTGATATCTTTGCAAAAGCTGCTTTAAAAATATTAAATGAATTAAAAATAGAAAAATTAGTTTTTGGTAGTGAATGTAATAATATAGATACACTTAAAGAGGTAGCAAAAATACAAATAGATAATAAAGATTTCGATAATAAAGTAAAAGAATATATTGATATGGGTAACAACTACCCTACTAGTTTATCTTTAGCTTTAAATAGTTTTAACATCAATAAAATAGATAATCCTAACGACCTATTAGGAGTATCTTATATAAAAGAAATATTAAAAAATAAATATAATATAGAACCTATTTCAATTAAAAGAACAAATAACTATCATGGTAATAATAAAGGAAATATTATAAGTGCTACAGAAATAAGAAATCTATTAAAAAATAATAAATCTGTAAAAAAATATATAAATTATGATGAAAAAATATTATATAAAAGCACAAATTATTTTGAATTATTAAAATATGAAATATTAAATCATGAAAAAGATTTAATTACAATATCAGAAATAGATGAAGGAATAGAAAGAAGAATAATAAAAGCTATAGATAATTCCAATTCTCTAGAAGAATTAATTAAAAATATTAAAACTAAACGATATACATATAATAAAATAAAAAGATTATTAAATCATATCCTATTAAATATTCAAAAAGAAGATACAAAACTAAATATAGATTATATTAGAATATTAGGATTTAATAATAAAGGAAAAAATTATTTAAATAGAATAAAAAAAGATATGAATATTAAACCAATAACTAAATATAAAGATACAACAAGTAAAATATTAGAAATAGAAAAAAAGGTTACAAAAATCCATTCACTAATAGTTAATGATAATAATCAAATCATAGAAGAATTTACTAAGCCTATTTATAAAGAATAGGCTTATTTTTATAAAAAATAAAAACCTTTCATTAGAAAGGTTTAAATATTATAATCTATTTATTCTATCTTTTTTTATTTTTAAAGTAATAATTACAAAGATTAAAGCTCCAAATACTACACCAGATGTAATAATTAATAAATATGGATTAGAAGACTTTTTATTAGATTCAGTTACTTCTTCATCATCAGAAACTTCATCTTCAGTATCAGAGTCTTCTTCAGAATTGGAATCTTTTGGTTTTTCGCCATTTCCTGTATCAAGTCCATTTTGATCAACATCATCATAAATTTCCTCTTCTTCAGTTGTAGGTTCAACACTATCATATGTTTTAGTTATTTGAAATTGCATATTGAAAGGTCCAGACGTTGGAGGAAACCAAACATAATTGTTTCCAGTTTTAGTAGCATTAGTTTTAGTAACTGTTTTATCGGTAGTAACAGTAATTTTTAATGAATCTCCATAATAACAATTGAAATCTCCTGAAGAAGTAAATACGTATTTATCTACATCATAAACAAATTCTGGTCTTTGAAAACAATTATTCATAAAATTAGCATTAGAATATGTAAGTTCGCTGTAAACATGGCTAAGTGTAACTATATATTTACCACTTTGCTTCGTAACATTTTTAGAATATTTAGTCTTTCCTAAAATATCAGTATAAACATCATCATTAATGATATCAGCAAAATGATTATCAGCATTTTCAACTTGTTTATAATCAGTAATAGAATAAGTAATTACCTCTTGAAAACGATAATCCTCAGTAATAGTTAAATGATAATCAACTGTGTTATTAGCATATACATTAACTACTGAAAAACTAAATACTAAAAGTAATAAATTTAAAAATTTTTTCATATATATCCTCCTTAATAAGTCAAATAGCCATCAACCTTTGTATCAAGCGGAAACGCTGCTTTTCTTACAACATTACCAACAGTATCTCCGGGGTAACCTCCACCAGATACATTAAATGGACTAGAATTACCACTTATATTAGTAATCATATTACCATTTACTTTTTCCACTATTTCTATATGTCCAGAATAAATAGCTAAATCGCCTGGTTTTGGAGTATAACTTGATCCTACTTTATGAAAAGTACCACCAGTACTGTTTTTCCAATTACTAGCAATACATTTATTACCAACACCTGCTCCTACTCTTTCTATATTACCTGTTTCTTGAAGTAAATAACTAATAAATGCTGCGCAATATTGATCTACTGTATTTTTAGCACCATAGCCACATGCAGGCATATATTTAGTAGCAACTCTTTCTCTTTTCTTATCATTTGAAAGAGTTTTCCAATTTTCAAGTTCTTGTTGAGCAAGTTTTACAATATCAGAAGTAGAATATCCATTTATACTACTATTTTCACTACAAGTAGTACTAGAGGTTCCAGAAGCTTTCTTTGCCATTATTCCATCAGAATCATATAAATCATATTGTGCACTATTCCAATTTTTTGATTTATAAGCCCCTGCAAGAGAATAGTCGCCAGTTACATATAAAGCAAACTCTGCCTTACGTCTTCTCATTAATCCTAATAATCCATTATTAGTACAATCTTTCATTGCTTTCCATAAACCTGCTAAATTATCGGCTTCTGCAGCTTTAGCCATATCTGGGAAGAAACCAGCACAACCATTATAAGCCATACTTACCATAGCATCTTCTTGATGTTTAGATAGACTAACATCAGCAAATGTTTTTTGAATGAAACTACGTTTAGAACTTTCTGCCTTTGTATAAGCAGATTTTACTTTATCTTGACTTATGCAATCCCCAGCAGACATACCAGGTATATAATCAGTAGTAATCCCAGGTCCAACTGTAACTTTATCACCAGCATTTTGATATGCTTTATACCCTTTAGAACCAGCACTTGTTGTGCAAGCATATTTATCTCCAGTTCCACCTTCAAAAGTACTTATAAAATCAAATATATCTCCACCTGTAGTTTCAGCAGTTAAAGTACCACAACAAGAATTATTTTTAGCAGTAGTACTTACAAAACTACCAACAGATTTACCACATATTTGAGCAAAACCTTCTTGTCCTATTCTACGCGCGGGATTAGTTTGTAAAAGACAATTAGCACTAGGTTTTCCATTTGGATTAACACATGACTCATATCCTTGATCAGAATATCCAAAAAATGGATTAGCACTTAAATAATTACCTTTACCATCACGAAGTTCAAAATGTAAGTGGTTACCAGTAGAACTACCAGTAGTCCCTTCAACACCAACTTTTTGTCCTTGTGTTACTGTTGCTCCTACTTTCATAGCAGAATCTATAGAAGCTAAATGGGCATACCTAGTAGTAAAAGCTCCATCGTGATCTATAAGAACTGTATTACCCCAGCCACCATTAAAACCACTTTCTTTAACAGTACCGCTTTGAACTGCATAAATAGTTAAGTCTCCAACAGCACACACATCAGTACCATAATGGAACTTATTTCCACCATAAATAGGATGTATTCTCCAACCAGAAGTACTAGAAACAGTAAAACCATTTTCTCCAAAAGGAGAAGTCATATTACAAAGAAATTCAGTAGCATCAGAACCATTAACAGAATATGATGGTTGATCACAGCCTTTAGCAGCAGCAGCAACACCAATAGGGACGCCACCACCTATACCTAAAACAACAGCAAAAACTAGAAGTAATAGCATACTACCAACCGCTATTTCTATTTTAACAACTGTCGGTATATTAGCAAATGTTTTAGTAATTAAAGCAGCAGGATTAAATTCAGATTGCTTATCACCACCAGAACCTTTTTCTCCACCACCCATGCCAAGAGCCTGTTTTGCAGAATTAAGTTTTTGTCCAATTGGTGTTTTATCAAGTATTTTTTTACCGATAGAAGAACCAGCAGATTTTTTATTATCACCAGGTTTTTTACCAGCAGGATTACCAGTTTCAGAAGGACGTCCTTTACTAGGAGGCGCAGCCCCAGGCAAAGGATTTTTATGAGGAGCAGCTGCTGCTTGATCAGAAGAACCTGTTCTCTTTACATTATCAGCTTTTTTATCTCCACCAGAAAAATCATCTGGCTTTTTTTCTAAACCAGACCCAGGTTTTTTCTCAGAAGGTCCATTATTACCTTCTCTGTTATTATTAATATTATTATTCCCGTTAACTCCAGTGTCAGCAGGATTATTATTTTTATTATCAAAAGCATCATTATTATCTTGAGCTTCAGAGTTATCTCCTAAATCAGCCGTATTATTAAAAGGTTTATTACCTAAAGCTGCGTTTCTAATAGCACCTTGAGGATTTCTGGGATCATTATGAAAGAAACTAGGACTATCCTCAGAGTCTTCAAGCGCAGAGGGGCTTTTTGTGGGATTAGGATTATTAACTCTTATCATTTTATTATCAGAATCATTTCTAGGATTGTTATCATAAGAAATTTCAAGTTCTTTTTCATATACAGTAGATTCCTCATTTTTACTCAAAGTTATCACCCCTTTACAATAAAGTTAAATAACTAATTACTAACCGTTATTACAACTACCACCTGTTACAACATCCAAATCATCAATTTCTTCCACACGAGTTATTTTATTAGCACCAGTAGCAACACAATGACATTTTCTACTATTGCCCCCACCTTTACATGATCTAACATCAATAGATATTTCTCGTGAAGTAGGCGTTGGAAGTTCTCCAGGAGCAGATTCATCATATGAAAACTCAATATTAAATCTATCATAAGTATAACCATAAGGATCAACAGATTCAAGATCAAACTCAGATGTTATTTGAGTTAATTCAAATCTATCCACTTCAATATTAGACTTATGCTTGTTAATTGCTTTAGTTACAGTAGTTTTTATTTCAGACTTAAAAGAATCTTCTTTTCCTTTATCCATCAAAGATATAATATTTGGTGTAGCAAGCAAAGTTATAATAGACATAATAACTAAAACTGCTATTAATTCAATAAGAGTAAAAGCTTTATTTTTCATTAGCACGTACCTTGTCGCACACAACTATTAAGCGCTTTTTCAGTAGATTTAATATAATCTTTTTGATCTACATATTTACTTTTTTCAATAGCAAGCACAGAAAACATTACTATAGTAAGTAAAATAATTGCAGAATAAACCATAGTTGTTACAGCGAATCCTTTCTTATTCATATTCATCACCTATACTATAATTATAACAAACATTAATTAAAAAAAAAAGATATATTTTTATAAAATACACCTTTTATTTATGCTTTTACATAAACTTTTTTTCTTTTTTATTTCTAAAAAACAATTTATCAAATTTCGAAGTAACAAAACTAAATAAGAATGCTAATAAAATAGTAATTATAAAAGATATTAAAGCAAATCTATAGGGATGAATATCATATTCATTAATTTTAAGTACTTTCATTGGAAGCCTTTGAAGTATATACATCCAAAAAAGATTATCACCAAACCATTTTAAAATAGGACTTTTTAAATTAACTAATAAAGATAATTGAACTACAAGTAATGAAAAAATCATAGCATATACTTCAAATATCAACCAGTGAATAGGAGCTAATTTTCGAAAAGTATATAAAGAAAACATTAATATAACTAATATAATTACAAATTTTTTCTTATCAAATAATATCCTTTCAATTTCATCTTTATGATATGAATAAGACATACCTAAATTATAGCAAAATAAAGTATTATAACAATAACTAGGACGATATTTACTATTAAATAAACAAATAATTAAAGTTAATAAATAGTTTAATATAATTGCTTTTCTATTATCTTTCTTTTTATTAAAAATAGAAAACGCCAAAAAAGACGAAGTATATAAACATAAAATACCAAATATATACCAGTTACTATTACCAACATTAAACCAACCGATAAGTGATAATAAAACGTGTTTAAGAGAATAACTTTCGCCTAAAAACCAATCAACTACTAAAAATGCAAAAATAGCAATAGCAAAGTGTAATATAGTTTTAAATATCCTATTTTTAGGCATTTTTTTTACATAATCTTTCTTATTTTTAATTGATTCATATATACCATAACCAGAATAAAATAAGAATAAAGTAACCATAAGTTGTCCTAAATACATTCTTAAATCATACATCAAAAAATCACGAGACATATTTACTTTTGTATACTGAGCAAAATGACTATAAAAAACTATTAGAATAAATATACCTTTAATACATGATGTATTTACCCTACCGAGATATTCTTTGTTAAAATTCTTAAAACAAAAACTAATACCAATAAATGAGACAATAACAATAAAAATAAAATATAAGTTCATAGAACCACCTAAATTAATTATAACAAATTTTTAATAAAAAAAGACATATTTTAATAAATATGTCGATTATCATCTAAATATTATCTTTTAATGTAAGAGCAACCTTATTCTTTTCTTTATTTACCTCTAGTACTTTGCATTTAATAATATCTCCAACAGATAAAACCTCAGAAGGATGTTTAATATAAGAATTACTTATATTAGAGATATGAATAAGTCCATCATTTTTTAAACCGATATCTACAAAAGCTCCAAAATCAACTACATTTCTAACAGTACCTTCAAGTACCATTCCAGGAGTTAAATTATCTATAGTAAGAATATCACTTTTAAGTATAGGTTTAACAAGTTCATCTCTAGGATCAAGTAAAGGTTTTTCTAAACTTTTAATAATATCTTCTAAAGTATAACTATCTATATTAAGTTCATCTTTAACACTATCAATATTAATACTTGAAAGTTTTTCTTTTAAAACATCAGTTCCAAGTTCTGAAACATCTGATCCAATAATTGATAATAGTTTATATGTTTTATCATAACTTTCAGGATGGATACTAGTTTTATCAAGAGGATTTATTCCATCGTTAACACGAATGAAACCTATGGCTTGTTCATAAGCCTTATCAGAAAGTTTTGTATTTTTTCTAAGTTCTTCACGACTAACAAATTTACCTAATTTATCACGAACTGCAAGAATTTTATCAATAGTTTTAGAAGTAAGACCAGATAAGTATAATAATATACTTTTAGAAGCAGTATTAATATTAACTCCTACACTATTAACAACACTTTCAACAACAAAATCTAATGCTTCAGATAATTCTTTTTGTTTAACATCATGCTGATATAATCCTACCCCAATACTTTTTGGATCTATTTTAACAAGTTCAGAAAGTGGATCTTGCAGTCTTCTTCCTATAGAAATAGCACTTCTTTGAGACACATTTAAATCAGGAAATTCTTTTATTGCTAAATCAGATGCAGAATAAACACTAGCACCAGCTTCATTAACTATTATATATTTTGCATTAGTACCTTTAATAGTATCTGCTACAAAAGCCTCACTTTCACGTGATGCAGTACCATTTCCAATAGCAATAACATCTACATGATATTTATTAATAAAATCAAGTAATATTTTCTTAGATTTTTCTTTCTCATTTTGTGGTTCATGAGGATATATAACACCAATATCAAGTACTTTACCTGTTTTATCCAAAATAGCAAGTTTACATCCTGTACGAAAAGCAGGATCAAAACCTAAAACAGTAATACCTTTCATTGGAGGTGTCAATAATAGATTTTTTAAATTAGAAGAGAAATTTTCAATAGAAACTTCACTAGCTTTATCAGTAAGTTCACTACGAACTTCTCTTTCTACAGAAGGAAGAATTAGTCTTTTTAAACTATCTTTTATTGCATCTGAAACTAAATCACAAACAAGAGATTCTCTATTTTTAATAATCTTACTTTCTAAAAAGGATTGTATTTCATCAGTATTAACACCAATAGAAACCGATAAAACATCTTCCTTTTCTCCCCTATTTAAAGCAAGAATACGATGTGGTTTAGCATGTTTTACAGGTTCTTCAAAAGAATAATACATTTCATATACTTTGGAAGGATCTAAGTCTTCTTTACTTTTCTTTTTCTTAGATACAAGAACTCCATTCTTAAAATAATAATTACGTATATATTTACGATAATATGCATTATCAGATATATATTCTGCAATAATATAAGAAGCACCTTCAAGTTTTTTATCATTATCATCTATCTTACAAGAAAAACTATTAGCAAGCTCTAAAGGAGTCTTTCCAAGAGGAAAACTAAGTATTATTTTAGCAAGACCTTCAAGACCATTTTTAATAGCCTCAGTTGCTTTTGTCTTTTTCTTTTCTTTATATGGACGATATAAATCTTCTACTTCAACAAGTTTATCGCAATTTAAAATTTTATCTTTTAATTCATCCGTTAACAGACCTTTTTCATCAATTAATCTAATTACATCTTCTTTTCTTTTTAATAAATTAATTTCATAGTTATAGACATCTGCTATCTCTTTAATTTGAACCTCATTAAGGCCCATTGTAGCTTCTTTTCTATATCTAGCTATAAAAGGTATAGTATTACCATTTTCAAGCAAAGAAAGAGTATTTATGACTTGAATTTCGCGTATTCCAAGTCTAATAGACATTTGTTTAATTATATTTTCGTTCATCTAATCACCTATTTAATATTTTTTAATATATCACGAGCAGCAACAAGTCCAGTAGCAGCAGCAGTAACAATATTACCAGCTTTACCAGCACCATCACCTACAAAATATATATTGTCATCTTTTAATTTAAATTTATTATCAGTCTCAATTTCATTACTAAAGAATTTAATTTCAGGACCATATAACAAAGTATCATCATTATTAACTCCAGGAATAATCTTATCAAGTGTTTCAAGACCTTCCAAAATATTAGTAATAATTCTATGAGGAAGAACTAAAGCAAGATCTCCTGCGACACAATCTTTTAAAGTTGGTTCAATAAATCCTTTATTTATTCTATGCCACTCACTCCTACGACCACTTTTTAAATCCTTTAAACTTTGAATGATAGGTTTTCCATCACCAAGAACATTAGCAATTCTAGCAATAGATTCACCATAAAGACGTGTGTTAGTAACAGGTTCTGTTAAATTAACCTTAGATATAAAAGCAAAATTAGTATTATTACTTTTAATTTCTTTTAAAGCATGACCATTTACACATATATATCCATAATAGTTTTCTTTAGCAACAAAACCACCAGGATTAGTACAAAAAGTTCTTATTTCATCACCATAAGTTTTAGTCTTAATAAATATAGTAGGATCATATATAACATTAGTAATATCTTCCATAATATCTTTTCTAACCTCAACACGTACACCTATTTCAATACTTTGAGATAAATATGGAATATTATATTTATCAGCAAGTTCTTGTATCCATTTAGCACCTGTCCTACCTGGAGCTATTATTACCTTTTTAGCAGTAATTTTCTTAGTTTTATTATAAATAATTTCATGTTTATTCTCATTAATAGTAGTAACATCACTAACATTACATTTATCAAGAAGAACAACACCATTTTCTTCCAAAAACTTACATATTCCATCTATATATTCAGGCAAATGATCAGAACCTAAATGTTTTTGTTTAATAAGAAGAAGTTTCGCACCACTAATAGCAACTTGTTTTTTTATTTCTTCTGCTTCTTCCCTATTACTAGGATATATTTCAGCATCCATATTAAATTTATTAAAAATTAATTCTGTTTCATCAATTAATTTATAACTTTCAGACTCGCTCATATATTTAGTAAGATCACTTTTACCAAGTTTAGGTATAAAATTAAGTTTACCATCAGAAAAAGTACCTGCTCCACCATAACCAGACAAAATAGCACAAGGATTACAGTTTTGACAAGGAACACCATCCCTATTCATAGGACAAACCCTTCTACTAACTTTAAATCCACGATCTAAAATAGCAATCTTTAATTTTTTATTTTTAGTAATTAATTCATAAGCCGCAAACAATCCCGCAGGACCTGCACCTATTATTACAACATCATACATATAATCATCTCCATATCTATTCTATCATAAAAACATATAAAAAAGAAAATAAAAAAAGCCATAAGGCTTTAATTACATAAATAGTTTTATTAATATATATGTTACTAAATAAAAGATACCAGATGTAAGAACATAAATATAACCATGTAAGTTTTCGTCTTTTGGACCAATTAATCTAATCATTTGATATACATAGAATGAAGAAAGTGTAAGTCCTAAAGATAAAACTATCATAGCAAGAGGAATGCTTAAAAATGATAAAATTATAGAAAGAATTAATGAACAAGATACAACTAATGAAATAACTCCATATATAACATACATCTTCTTAAAACTTTCTTTCCCTTTAAATAAAATATTATTTACAAAATATAAAACTCCTACAAAAACAAATGATAATGCAAAAGTAGAAATTAAAGTAATAAAGAAATATTTAAAATATGGAATTTCAGCATTCATACCAGAACCCATTGAATATAAACCGCCAAACATTCCTGACATTAATCCTACTACATTAGAATAAACATTTTTAATTAATGCAAGTACAAATAAACCAACAAGCACTCCCATAATACCAACTAAAACAAGTGCTAAATTAAAGTTCTTTTCATCTCCATGAGTTCTTAAAGCATCCATTGGTTTATGAATCATATCTTTTACAATATCAGAAACTTTATTGCTCATTTCCTTAGTAACTTCTTTAGTCATTTCTTTTACATCATCAGCAATATCTTTAGCATCCTTTGCAGTTTTAGTACTCTTACCTTTACTAGCTTTAGCGCTAAACTTTTCGCCACATGCTATACAAAAATTAGCACCCTCTTTGTTCTTTTCACCACATTTTGGACAAAACATATAATACCTCCTTTTTTTATTACATTTCAATTATATCATAAAATAAAAAAACTTAAACTATAAAGTTTAAGTAATTTTTTAAATGGTAGCGAGAGAGGGGATTGAACCCCCGACCTATCGGGTATGAACCGATCGCTCTAGCCAGCTGAGCTATCTCGCCAGAAAAAATATAGGCAATGTAATAATACCATGATTTCTTCAAAGTTTCAA
>JAEEGL013598190.1_pt1 | contig 47115 bp, 43 predicted proteins | sample 9134231 | NCBI WGS metagenome assembly JAEEGL01 (sample SAMN16246548, study PRJNA631951) | gut metagenome | biome: gut microbiome; feature: rumen; material: fiber-attached | host: Bos | place: Iran: Karaj | collected 2018-10
AAGAGGTCGAAGGGGCTCCCCTGCTAAGGGAGTAGGATCTGCGAAGGGTCGCCAGGGTTCAAATCCCTGCTTCTCCGCCATAATAATTAGGACGCCAAAAGGCGTCCTAATTATTTTGACAAAGAAAGAAGCAGGGATTTGAACGGGCGCGGTTGCGAGCGGTCGCGATGAGCGATTTCAAGCATCCTGTGGATGTTTGAAAAGCGAGCAAAGGTCGGCAGGGTCCGACCGTACTGCCCTGCTTGATGCGGCATCAGTGCCGCCGAGAGCAAATCCCTGCTTCTCCGCCAATTTGAAGCCTTGCGCCGTCTGCATAGATGCACGAAACCCGCGGCGGACTGTCATAAGACCATCCGCCGCGAGCTCGCATTTTACTTTATCTTCTTTTCCCGGATTGGGGATTCACAGCCCCTTTGCAAATTCCCTTATCTCCGCAAGCTTTGCCTCGGAGCCGTTCTCGTCGCCATGGGCGGTTATGATACCGGCGTTTTCGATCCCGGCATACCCCATGTAGGCTTTGAACTGCGCAATGGCGGCGTCATACACTCCGGGAGAGCCCGAGGAGAGGAGCAGTGCGGCCTTCTTTGCGTTGAGAGGCTTGCCAATGCAGTAGACCCTTTGAATGGCGGCTTCCATCTGAGCGGTCATCGTGAAGTAATAAATGGGCGAAGCGAATACGACCATGTCGGCTTCCCTGTAAGCGGGAAGTATCTTTTCAAGATCGTCCTTCTGTATGCAATTGCCTCCGCCCTTGGTATGACAGTACTCGCAGGCAAGGCAGCCGGCGATCTTCATCCTGCCGACCTGATACTCTTCCACCACGTGCCCCGCGGCCTCCGCGCCCTCGCGGAAAGCCTGCACCATGGCTGCCGTGTTTCCCTTGCGGGGACTTCCGTTAAAAACAGCGATCTTCATTTTTATGCTTCCTTTCATTGTGCGGTCACAAAAGCGGACATGCGGCGCAAACGGTTTTTACATCAATTTACGGAACATGGCTTCAAAGTCGGCAAGCTCGGCGTGGCGCGGATTGCCGGGTGCGCATGCATCGGCTGCGGCGGATTCGCACAGGAACGGGAGATCCTCTTCCTTAAGCTTTTCAAGCTTTGTCGGGATGCCGACGTCGACGGACAGCTGCTGCACCGCGTCTATAGCCGCCTTGCGGTAGGCCGCCTGATCCATACCATCGGTATTCACGCCGAACGCTTCCGCGATCGCTTTGAACTTTTCGCCCGTGTATTCCTGATTGAACTCCATTACGATTGGCAGCATCATCGCGCAGGCCACGCCGTGGGGAGTATCATAGACCGCGCCAAGCGTGTGCGCCATGGAATGAGCGATGCCGAGGCCGACGTTTGAATAAGCCATTGCGGTGACGTACTGCGCAAGCGCCATGCCCTCGCGTCCGTCGGGATCGTTTGCAACAGCCTTGCGAAGGTTCTTTGCGATAAGCCCGATCGCTTCGAGATTTAGACAATCGGAAAGCTCCCAGGCCGCTCCGGTGGTGTAGCCTTCGATCGCGTGGGTCAGAGCATCCATACCGGTGGAGGCGGTAAGGCCCTTGGGCATTGAAGCCATCATGTCGGGATCGACGACCGCGATATCGGGGATGTCGTTGGGGTCCACGCAGACGAATTTGCGCTTTCTTTCAACGTCGGTGATGACGTAATTGATCGTGGATTCCGCGCCCGTGCCGCCGGTGGTGGGAACGGCGATGGTGAATACGGTGCGGTTCCTGGTCGGCGCAACGCCTTCAAGCGAACGCACGTCATAGTATTCGGGATTGTTCACGATGATGCCGATGCCCTTGCCGGTGTCCATTGAGGAGCCCCCGCCGATGGTGATCATGAAGTCTGCGCCGGATGCGCGGTAAGCGTCGACGCCGTGCTGCACGTTCTCGATCGTGGGATTGGGCTTTATATCGGAATAGAGTTCATAAGCTATGCCGTTCTGCTCCAGAAGATCGGTCACGCGCTTGGTCACGCCGAAACGGACGAGATCGGGATCGGACGCCACGAACGCCTTCTTGAAGCCGTGAGCCGCGACGATGCCGGGGATCTCGTTGATCGCGCCGTGCCCGTGATAGGAAATGCCGTTCAGTACAAATCGATTAACTGCCATAAAGAACCTCCGTTATTGGTTAGTTTTGCAAATTAAGTATATCATGTTTATTATTTTTCCGCAAGGGGTTATAGTATGTTTATCCCGTTACGCATAAAAAAACGGGACCCTCGCACGGCCCGAGGTGCGCCCCCGGCCGCAAACGCGATTGGTCCCATATAGTTTCGTTGACCTGCGCCCGATCACGCCGTCAGACGACAGCCGTTCTCACGGCTTTAGGCATTCTCTTCCCTGCAAAAGCTGCCGTCCCCGCGCGGGGTGAAGCCCATCTTTTCCAGATAGGCGGCGTGCTCCGGTACGCTCGTTCTGCATATCAGCCTTGTGATGCCGAGGGACGGGAGCTTATCGTAAATGAATCTGCCAACGGAGCAGTCCCGGTAGGCGGGCGTGGTGTAATCCAGCAGTATTTCGAATTCTGAACCGTCAGGCTTTCCGAGCAGAAGCCCCGCGGCGCAGTCGTCCACAAGCACCGCAAAGCCCTGCGACCGCTTTATGCTTTCCTCAGACACATCGGGGAAAAACTTTTTTATATCGTCCCCGTACTTTCCCATGAACCATTCGGCAAGGCCGTCGCCGCCGTTAAGCTTTTGCAGCTCATATCCCCGGCCCGTTCTGCGCTTGAGCTTGAGCAGCTGATAGATATTTATACCCACAAGGCACGCGTTCAGGAATGCGGTGGGATACGAGCCGATCAGCAAAGCGTAAACGGTGAATATCGCGCTGCCTATGAGGTTTATCACGCGCAGACGCACCACCGAAGTCATGAGCATCGAAACGAGTATCAGGATCGAGCCCAGATATCCTATGATCTCAAAATACCATGTCCCGTTCATATTGTTTCCTCCTGTAAGGGTTTATCGGTTTGGTTATATACTATCATATTTCGGGCAATTATTCAATAAGCTTGAGCCGCCGGATTGAAAAAGCGGCGCGGATATGATAGACTGTTTCCGAAAAAAAGCTGTTGGGGAGATTTGCTATGGAAAACAAATCGCCGGCCGCGACAGGTCTGCAAAACGATATCGAAGGGGAAAGCCGCAAAACTGCCGTCCGTGCGGTCATATTCGACCTTGACGGAACGCTGACTGATACCGAAGTGTACTTTCAAAGGGCGTGGGCGGAGGCTGCGGCGCGCTTTGGCTATGAACTTGACAGGGAGAAGACGCTTGCCCTGCGCTCGCTGGGAATGCCCTACGTCAACGATCAGCTGAAGGAATGGTTCGGCGCGTCATGCCGCCCCGATGAGATAAAAGCCGCGTGCCACAGCATATTCAATTCCATTGCGGCGAAAGAGGGCGTGAGGCTGAAGCCCGGCGCAAAGGAACTTCTTGACCGGCTGAAGGCCGAAGGATACATCATCGCGCTCGCAACGGCCGGGAAAACCGAAAGGGCTGTAAAACAGCTGACGGAAACCGGCGTCATGGAGTATTTTGATAAGATCGTTTGCGCGAATATGGTGGCGCACGGAAAACCTGCTCCCGACACGTATGAATACGCCTGCGAGGTGCTGGGCATAAGGCCGGAGGAGGCTGTTGCGGTTGAGGATTCCCCCAACGGCGTAAAAAGCGCATACAGCGCGGGCTGCCGGGTGATCATGGCGCCGGAGCTTACGGAGCCCGACGGTGAGATAGGGCCCATGCTTTACGCCTGCGTGCGGTCGCTTGCGGATATAGCACCCCGCCTGATCCGCCGCTGAGTTTTACGGTTAACGCGCCCCGAGCGAAGAAACATCGCCGCGGGCGTGTTTTCTTTGCCGAAAAGATGTTTACTTCCATCCCGATCTGTGGTATTATTAGTCGGTTTCATTCGGCAGTCAGACGAGCTGCCGGGCGGGACCGCCGATGAGTTCGGTCGTCCGATCAATTCACAGACGATCGGGACAAATGAAAGGAGGGCTTTGCAGGGCAAAGCCGACGAAACAGAATCATGGGTACATTACTTTCAGCAGCCCTTGCACTTTTGATAGGGCTGCTTATGACGCGCGTATTTAAACTGCTTAAGCTCCGTCTGCCGGACGTTACGGCGTTTCTGATCGCCGGACTGATCGTGGGGCCGTACTGCCTGGGCCGCCTTGGGATCGAGGGCGTGGGCTTTTCAAGCGTCGAGGAAGTCGAGAGCATGTCCGTTATCACAAACACGGCGCTCGGTTTCATCGCATTCTCGATCGGCAACGAATTCCTGCTTTCACAGCTTAAGACCATCGGCAAGCAGGCTGTGATCGTGGGCATATTCCAGGCGCTGGCCGCGACGGTCCTGGTCGACGCCACGCTTATTGGCCTGCACTTCCTGATGCCCGACAAGCTCACTATTGAAGCCGCTATCACTCTGGGCGCGATCGCATCGGCAACGGCGCCCGCGGCAACACTGATGGTCGTGAGGCAGTATAAGGCAAAGGGCAAGCTGACGGATATACTGCTTCCCGTAGTCGCTTTGGACGACGCGGTGGGGCTGGCTCTGTTCGCCGTATCCTTTGGCGTCGCCACTTCCCTAGTCACAGGCAAAACGGATTTTGTGGGCATAATAGTTGAGCCCCTGATAGAGATAGTCGCTTCGCTGGCGCTTGGCGCCTTCCTGGGTTGGGTGCTTACGATGCTCGAGCGCACCTTCTTCTCCAATTCCAACCGTCTTTCGCTGACCATCGCGTTCGTGATCCTGACCGTTGCCCTGTCGATGATCAAGTTCAATATCGGCGGCGTCAAGATATCCTTCTCCACGCTTTTGGTGTGCATGATGCTGGGCACCGTCTTCTGCAATATCTGTCCCCTGTCGCACGATCTGATGGAACGCGCCGACAAGTGGACCGCGCCCCTTTTCGCGCTGTTCTTCGTGCTGAGCGGCGCTGAACTGGAGCTGAGCGTGTTCGCAAGCGGCGCTGTGATACTGATAGGCGTGGTGTACATCCTTTCCCGCTCCATTGGTAAATACATAGGCTCCTATGCCAGCAGCTCGGCGACAAAATGCGATCCCATGGTCAAAAAATACCTGGGCATAACGCTTTTGCCCCAGGCGGGCGTTGCGCTGGGCATGTGCGTTACTGCGGAGAAGCTCGGCACAGCCGACGGCGTGCTTATCAAAAACATAATCCTGTTCAGCGTGCTCATATACGAGCTGTTCGGGCCGCTGCTCACCAAGTGGGCATTGACCAAGGCCGGAGACATCAAGCCCTCTGCGGTGAACGTGAACGACCGGCGTATCAAAAAATACAACGAAGCGCTGGATCAGAACACCGTTTCCCCCGCAAGCATGAAGCAGGCTCAGCGCAATATCGAGCGCCGCAGGAAGATCGCCTCAAAGCATGCCCGGAATAAGGACGGCGGGCAGGATCAATAGCGGCTTTTTCCCGAAGCGGGATTGAGCCCTTCGTCCTTACAGATCGCTAAATAAGAGCGGCCTCCTCGATGGAGCATGTCATGAATTCTATTGATTTTTGCACATGCTTTTGCTATAATGTATAAGTCGAAATTTATTTTTGAGGGATCGCTTATGAAGATAATCATTGCGGGCTACGGCAAGGTCGGCGCTGCCATGACAAGGCAGCTTGCCTCGGAGGGCTACGATCTGACCGTCATAGATTCCAACAAGGCCGTGCTTGAATCCGGGCTCGAGCTTTATGACATTATGGGCGTGCACGGCAACTGCGCCACCATGGAGGTTTTGAACGAGGCGGGCGTGCAGGACGCCGATCTGCTGATCGCCGCCACCAGCGCGGACGAGATCAACCTGCTCTGCTGCCTTACCGCCCATAATCTCAACAAAAACATACACACCATCGCAAGGATCCGCACTCCCGAATACAGCGAGCAGATAATCATGATGCGCGATTCGCTCGGCCTTTCGATGCTGGTCAATCCCGAGCGGCAGGCCGCGCAGGAGATCGAGCGTCTTATAAGGTATCCGGGCTTTTTGAAGCGCGAGAAATTCGTGCACGGCAGGGTCGAGATAGTCGAGCTGCGCGTAACGGCGGAAAGCCCGCTTAATAATCTGCAGCTTATGCAGCTCCACTCCGTTGCAAAATGTAAGATACTGGTGTGCACCGTGCTGCGCAACGGCGAAGCCATCACCCCCAGGGGCGATTTCCTGCTGCAGGAGGGCGACAGGCTGTTCGTAACCGCGACTACGAGCGAGCTTGCCGTGCTCTTAAAGAATCTGGGTGTGATCACCCACAGGGTCAAGAGGGTGATAATCTGCGGCGGCGGCAGGATAACCTATTACCTGGCGCAGATGTTTGAAAAGAACGGCCCCGAGGTGCAGGTGGTGGAGCGCGACCGCGCAAAATGCGAGCAGCTTGCGGAGCTTCTGCCCCATGCGAGCATAGTTTGCGCCGACGCATCGGATCAGACCTTCTGGGAGGGCGAGCGGCTAAACAGCAACGACGCCGTTGTGGCCATGACGGGCCTTGACGAGCTTAACATGATAATATCGCTCTACGTCAAGTCCTGCGGAGTAGATCAGGTAATCACAAAGCTTTCCCGCACGGAGAGCAGTGTGATACTCGATAATCTCAGCTTCGGCAGCGTGATATGCCCCAAGGAGCTGTGTTCGAACACGATAGTGGGCTATGTGCGCGGCATGAACAACCAGACGGGCGCCTCCATTGCGGTGCACAGGATAGCCGACGGCAAATCCGAAGCGACCGAGTTCCACGTCACCAAGGACACCCAGAACTGCGGCGTGCCGCTCAAGGACGTTAAGCTTAAAAAGAACGTGCTGATAGCGTGCATACTGCATCTTTCGCAGATAGTCATCCCCAACGGCAATTCGTGCTTCTATCCCGGCGACACCGTGATAGTCGTTTCCGACGCCGAGCGTGCGATCTCGCGGCTAAACGATATCTTCGAATGAGGAAAGCAATATGAATTTCCGAATGATAGGCCGGATCATATCGTTTATACTGATCGTGGAGGCAGCCTTCATGCTCCCCGCGATGCTGCTCTGCGCCTTTGGCGGGCAGACGGGCTCTGCCTCCGCTTTCCTGATATCCGTTGGCATAATACTCACCGCGGCCTGCGGGCTGTGGCTGCTTTCACGCAATGCGAAGAAGGGCTTTTACGCAAGGGACGGCCTGGTGTGCGTGGGCTTTTCGTGGATCGTGATGAGCCTTTTCGGCGCTCTGCCCTTTGTGATATCGGGCGAGATACCGCATTATATCGACGCGCTTTTTGAGATCGCTTCGGGCTTTTCCACAACGGGCGCTTCGATACTGACCGACGTTGAGGCGATGAGCAAGGGTATGCTGCTGTGGCGCAGCACAAGCCATTGGCTGGGCGGCATGGGCGTGCTGGTGTTCCTGCTGGCGCTTGTGCCCATAAGCGGGCGCAGCGACGGTTACACGATGCACCTTCTGCGCGCGGAGAGCCCCGGCCCCGACGTGGGCAAGCTCGTGCCCCGCATGAAGCAGACGGCAACGATACTCTATGGGCTTTACATACTCCTGACCGTGCTGGATTTCATATTCCTCATCATCGGCGGCATGCCCGTGTTCGACGCCGTGTGTATCGCGATTGGCACGGCGGGCACCGGCGGATTCGGCGTGCTGAATTCGAGCATAGGCGGGTATTCCCCCTACATCCAGGTGGTCTGCACGGTGTTCATGTTCCTGTTCGGCGTGAACTTCACCTGCTATTATCTGCTCTTCTGCGGCAAGATCAAGAACGTGCTGAAGGACGAGGAGCTGAGGTGGTATCTTGGCACTGCGTTCGTTGCGATCACGGCGATCACCGTAACGCTGCTCATTGCCAAAACCTACTCCACCTTTGGCGAGACCCTGCGCCATTCCGCATTCCAGGTGGGAAGTCTTCTCTCCTCGACCGGTTTTGCGACTACGGACTTTGACCTGTGGCCATCGTTTGCCAAGGCGATACTGTTTGCTTTGATGTTCATAGGCGCAAGCGCGGGCTCCACGGGCGGCGGCTTCAAAATAGGCCGCGGACTGCTTATAATGAAGATACTGCGCAGGAACGTGCGTCAGGTGCTCTATCCCAACAAGGTGCAGGCCGTGCGCATGAACGGCAGGGTCGTGGACGAGAACGTGCTGAGAAACACCAACGCCTACCTGTGCGCCTACGTGATAATACTGCTCGTAAGCTTCCTGATCGTTTCGATCGACGGGTTCTCCACCACCACCAACCTCACCGCCGTGGTATCCTGCTTCAACAACATGGGGCCCGGCCTTGAGGGCATAGGGCCTACGCTCAACTATTCGGGCTATGGCGTGGCTTCAAAGATCGTGCTCATAATCGATATGCTCGCGGGCAGGCTGGAGATATTCCCCATACTCGTGCTGATGAGCAGGAGCGCTTGGAAAAGAAGGTAATGCGTATCTAAAGCTTAAGACAGAAAAAAAGAGGAGCTCGCGGGCATTAAGCCCCGGGCTCCCCGTTTTTTTGCATATCCCCGTTATTCGGTCCACAGATACAGCCCGAACGCGGCGTCCTGTCCCCATGATCCGTCGGAGGCCTCGACAAGCCACGTCCCGCCGGCGGAATTAGAGACCATCCTTATGAGCCTATAGGGATCTGCCGGAGCGAAATCGAGCTTTACAAGCTCGCCGCCGATGATGCCGGCTATATAGGGTTCCTCAACGTCTTCGGGATCGAAATCCATCCTGTATATACAGGGCAGACCGCTTCCGACGGTGAAGGAACAGATATCATCCTTTGCCAAAACAGTTTCACCCGTCTGCAGATCGACTACGAGGCGTGTAAGCCCGAAATTCTCATAGATCAGGTATCTGTCGTCCTCCACGTCGAACGTGCTCACGTTCATTCCCAGCTCGTTCAGCGCATCCTGACGGTTCAGGATACCGGGAATATCCATGACCGCCTTCACGAGCGTATCGTGCACGCTCAGCTCGGACGCCTTGACGCGGGCATTATCATAGCGGTCGAGGAACAGAGTGTTCCCGTCGCCGCCGATCCGCAGGCGGAGCAGGTAAAAGCCGTCCTTCGCGGAGCAGACGCCGCGCAGCGAGTCGGTATCGGAAGAGAACGAAAGCGCCTCGCTCACCGTTTCCGATACGGGATCGAACTCGTACAGCTTATCGAGCTTAGGCTCCGTCATTTCGTGGTTCATAACGAGCAGCTTTCCGTTCGATACCGCCATCGAGGCATAGGGGAAGCCGGTTTTGGAAATAACGTATTCCTTCATTGAGCCCGATCCGGGGTCGGCCGCAAGCAGAACGAGCGTGACCGGTTCGCCGGACATGGGATTGCCCGTCACCGCGAGCGTGTATAGCTTTCCGTTATACTCGGTGCGCGAATAGAGCGCTTCATAGCCCTGATCTTTAAGCGTGCCAAGCAAAACGTCCCGCCCGCTTTCCTTATCGAAGAATCGGTATTCCGCGTCTGCGGTAAAGCGGTTTTCACTCAGCGCGAATATGCTGTAGAATATGCCGCTGTCCGCGGCAGTGCAGACAGCGCGGGCGTCGATCCTGCCTATGATTTCACCGCCCTTATCGAGTATGGGCATAGTGTTTTCGGCCGCAGGCTGAGTTTCTTCGGGAACGCCGGACACGCCTTCGGGCTCGGTTTTGCCGCCGCACGCGGCGGCCGTTATGACAAGAACAAGTGCCAGCGCTGCAGAAAGTATCCTTTTGATCATGCTTTTTCTCCTTAGCTCCATCAGGAAATGTTTAGGGGAAAATCCCCCCTCTGCTTATAAAGACGATTTTTATTCTTAAAGGTAACACGAAATCAAAACGGATGCGTCCAAGGGATACATCCGTTTTTATCTTCGCCGTTTGCTTATAATGCTATCGGATCGGAATGCTTATCTTTTTGATGAGCACCGCGCCCGCGGCGCCTATCGCCAGGCCCGTAACTATGCCCGAGACCGCGAGCGCCGGCAGCCACCAGAGTATTTGGTCGGTACCCAAAAGCACCACCGCCATGAGAAGCTGCCCGACGTTATGCGCGACGGCTCCCGACACGGATATCCCCACGGGTGAGAACGCCCCGGTTTTCTTCAGCAGAGCCATAACGACGAGTGAAAGCGCCGCGCCCGCCGCGGAATAGGCCAGCGATGCGGCGTTGCCGAAGAGGAGCCCCGAGAGCAGCACCCGAATGAGCGAGACGAGCCCGGCGGCCTTCCAATCGAGCCTGAAAAGCAGGAAGAGCGCAACGGTGTTTGCAAGGCCAAGCTTTATCCCGGGCACGGCAAACGGCACGGGGATGAGCGTTTCAACGTAGGACAGCACCATAGCGGCGGCGATCGATACGCCTATGAGGGTGAGCTTTTGAGTGGCTTTCATACCGTTCCGTCCACCCCGCTTTCACGCGAGATGCGTATTACGAGCTTGTGCGGAAGGCAGATTATGCTCTCCCCCGCTTTGGATATCGCACGCTGCTTTACGCAGAGCTTGTCGGGGCAGTCGGCAGCTTCGATACGCGCCCTGCCCCCCTCTATTACAAGCGTGTTCACGTGCCCGTCCTCCGTCACGATATCAATGCGGAGGTCGCGATCCAAGGGATAGCTTGCCGTGACCGATCCTTTGATCTCGACGAGCACCTCGCGCCCGGGCCTTTGGGTAAGCGCGATCACGCCCCATGCCGCGAGCGCGGCAATGAGGACCGCCAGTATCAATATGATATCGTTTCTGAGTTTTTTCTTATCCATTATAAAAATCGCTGCTCCGACGCGCGGAGCAGCATTTTTCGTTTTAAGATCAGAACCTGTGACCGCCGGAGAAATCCGCGAATTTGATGGCATGGACGGGGCATTTGGATTCGCATATGCCGCAGCCCACGCATTTTTCGTAATCTATCACGGCAAGGTTATTGGCCACGGTGATCGCCCCCTGCGGGCAGTTTCTTGCGCAAAGACCGCAGGCGATACAGCCGGCGGAGCATTCCTGGCGCACTGCCGCTCCCTTTTCGCGGTTGGAGCAGACGACTACCACGCGCCTGTCATCGGGGAAGAGCTCGATAAGATGCTGAGGGCAGGTCTTGGCGCAGAGCCCGCAGCCGAGGCACTTGCGCGTGTCGACGTGAGCGATGCCGTTTTCGATGCAGATGGCGTTCTGAGAGCAGACCTTTTGGCAGTCGCCAAGGCCTATGCAGCCGAAGGTGCATTTGCCGCTGCCGCCGTAAAGCATTGACGCCGCGGCACAGGTCTGTATGCCCTCGTAGACGTGCTTGCGCTTTTGATTGATGCAGTCGCCGCTGCAGTGCACGAAGGCGACCTGCTCGATCACGTCCTCGCTCTCGACGCCCATGACGTCGGCGATCTTTTTGGCCACCACGTCGGCGCCGGGCACGCAAAGATTGGTCTTGGTGCCGGGGACCTCGGCCAGCGCATGCGCATAGCCGTCGCATCCGGTGAATCCGCAGGCGCCGCAATTGGCGCCGGGAAGGCATTCGCGCACCTTGACCTCGGTCTCATTGACGGGAACGCTCATGAAATGCGAGGCGACGGCAAGCATCACGGCGCAGAGCAGGCCTATGGCGGTAACCGAGATTATGGCAATAAGAATGGGGCTCATCGTAATCCTCCTTCCTTATTCGCCGAAGAGGCTCGTCACGATGCCGCTGAAGCCATAGAACGCCATTGAGACGATGGAGGCGGCAACGAGTGTGATGGGGACGCCTGTGAACGCCTTGGGAGGATTCGCCTCCTCCATGCGCTCGCGCACGCCCGCAAAGAGCACCATCGCAAGCAGGAAGCCGAGGCCGCAGCCCAGGGAGCTTACCATGGACTCGAGGAAGTTGTAACCGTCGGTGATGTTGTTGATGGTGACGCCCAGCACGGCGCAGTTGGTGGTGATGAGGGGCAGATACACGCCCAGCGATTTATGCAGCGAGGGTATGTATTTTTTGAGTGCGATCTCGACGAACTGCACGAGGGCGGCGATGACGAGTATGAACACGATCGTCTGTAGATAGCCCATGCCGTTGGGATCGAGCAGATAGGTCTGTATGGGCCACGTAACGGCGGTGGCGAGCAGCATTACGAATATGACCGCGATACCCATGCCGGAGGCCTGATCGAGCTTCTTGGACACGCCCAGGAAGGGGCATATGCCGAGGAACTTGGAAAGCACGTAGTTGTTGACCAGCACGGAGGTCATTATTATCCTTAAGAGAACCTTATAAGTTTCCATTTATTTCGCCTCCGTTTCGGTCTTTTCGGCACAGCCCGCGCAGTCCTTGCGGCAGAAGGACGCCGAGGGGCATCCCTCGCAGTCAAAGCTCTTTTTGAAGGGCGCCCTGCCCTTGGTGATGTGCGCGACGAGCGCGATCATGCACCCGAATACGAGGAAGCCGCCCGGAGGAGCCGTGAGTATGGGGATCTTGTAATTTTCGAGGAAGCCGATCTTCATACCGGCAAAGCTGGCGTTGCCGAGCACCTCGCGCACGGTCGCCATGGCAAGCAGCGCCAACGTAAAGCCGAAGCCCATGCCCAGGCCGTCAAGTGCGGATTCAAGCACGCCGTGCTTGTTGGCGAACATCTCGGCGCGGCCGAGAATGATGCAGTTGACGACTATGAGCGCAAGGTAAACGCCAAGCATCTCGTAAAGCTCGGGCAGATACGCTTCCATCAGCATCTGCACCAGCGTGACGAAGCCCGCAATTACGACTATGTAGCAGGGGATCCTGACCGTGTCGGGGATCACCTTGCGAAGGAGCGATATGACGATGTTGGAGCAGATGAGCACTGCGGTCGCGGCCAGGCCCATTGCAATGGCGTTTATGATGCTGACGCTCATTGCGAGGGTCGGGCAGGTGCCGAGCACGAGCACCAGAACGGGATTCTCCTTCAGAAGTCCGTTTGTGAAAACCTTGGTCTTTTTCACTGCGCTCCACCTCCTTCCAGGATCTCGATAACGGCGAAGGCGTCGCCTATCGCAGCTTTAAGCGCTTTGGATGAATAGGTCACTCCGGCAAAGGAATCGACCCCGGTATAATCGGACGCCGTCCTGCCGACGTAGTTCTGCGGGTAGGTATCGCGCCCGAAATCCTTGGATTCCTGATAGGAGGTGAGCGTGATGCCCTTGATCTGCTTATCGGGGCCGACGCCGAGAGTTATGCCCATATCGCCGGAGGAATAAGCGGATCTGGCCGCAAGCACTACGGCATAGCTTCCGTCGGCGGCCTTATAAACTGCGCTGACCGTTGCCGGCGCGTTTTCGGGAAGAGCTTCGATCTCCTCGAAATCCCCCGCATCGGGCAGCACGGTCTTTAAGGATCTCTCCACCTTTTCGGCCCTTGCGGTGCTGATTATCGGAGCTGTGACGCTGTTAGTCAGCGCCAACAGTGCCGCGACAACCAGGCAGATGACGGTGAGCACGATGATGCTCTTTAGCTTTTCGTTCTTCATGCTTTCACCTCCCCAACGGGCTTTTTGCGGGTGAGCTTATCGATGAAGTTGCAGAGGATATTCATGAAGAGTATCGAGAACGACACGCCCTCCGGATATGCGCCGAGCCACCTGATTATGACCGTCATTACCGCGCAGCCGAGGCCGAAAACCGCCTTGCCCAGATCGGTGGTGGGGGTGGTGGCATAATCGGTCGCCATGAATATCGCGCCTATCAGCAGGCCGCCGGAGAGCACCTGATAAAGCGCGGTCTCGGCGGAGCCGTAGATGAGCCACGAAAGCAGGAATACGCCGCCAACGTAAACGACGGTGGTATGCCAGGTGATGACGCGGCGTATGAGCAGGTAAGCAAAGCCCAAAAGCAGCGCGATCGCGCAGGTCTCGCCGATGGCGCCGCCGCGAAGACCGAGCACCATGTCGATCAGCCTGGGAAGCGTGCCCTCGGCGCCCTTCATGACCGCAAGCGGAGTGGGCGATGCTACCGCGTCGGCATTGACCGCTATGCTCCCCACCTTGGTCATCGCGTCGGTGAAAGCGATCAGCATGAACACGCGCGCGGTGGCGGCGGGATTGGCAAAGTTCTTGCCGAGGCCGCCGAAGAGGCATTTGACTACGATTATCGCAAAGAGGCTGCCTATCACCGCGGGATAGATATCTATCGCGGAGGGCAGGTTGAGGCCGAGTATCAGGCCCGTTACGACGGCGGAAAGATCGCCTATCGTGTGTGGGCGGCGGGTGATCAAGTTGAAGAGCGTTTCGCCGGCGAGGCAGCTCGCCACGCAGACCGCGACGACGAGCAGGCTCCTGAGCCCGAATATCACCGTTCCGGCAATTAGCGCGGGGATGAGGGCTATTATCACGTCGAGCATGATGCCCCTTGTCGTGCGGCCGGAATTGATATGCGGCGAAACGGAGACTATGAATTTGTTTTCAATGGGCTTTTCCATTATTTTCTGTCTCCCTTCTGAGAATTCTGCCATTCGCGCAGGATCCCCTTTGCCAGCTTGTGCCGCTGGACTATGGGTTGATTGGCGGGACAGACGAACACGCACGCGCCGCATTCCATGCACAGGTTCACGCGCTGCTTATAAAGCGCTTCGCCGTCCTTATTGTTGAACGCCTTGGCTATGGCGGGCGGATTCAGACGCATGGGACAGTGATTGACGCAGCTGCCGCAGCGGATGCACGGCGTCTCCTTCTTCACCTCGGCGTCGCGGGCGTTGAAGGCCAGTATCGCGTTGGTGTTCTTGAGTATGGGCACGTCAAGATCGGGCACTGCGGTTCCCATCATGGGGCCGCCGTAAAGGAGCTTCTTGGGTTCCTCCTTGAAGCCGCCGCAGAAATCGAAAACGTCGCCTATGCGGGTGCCGATGGGCACGAACACGTTCTTGGGCTCCTTTACCGCCGAGCCGTCGACCGTGACGAGCTTTTCAACAAGGGGCATGCCCGTTTCGATGTAATGCTCGATATTGGCAAGCGTGGTGACGTTCATGATGACGACGCCCGCGTCCAAAGGCAGCTTGCCCTCCTGCACGATCCTGCCGGTCGTATTGTAGATAAGCACCTTTTCACCGCCCTGCGGATACATGGGCGGCAGCCCCTTTACGATTATGGTGGGATCGTCCTTGAAGCGTTCCTTAAGACCCTTTATGGAATTGGGCTTGTTCTTTTCGATGCCTATATAGACCGCCTTGGGCTTGAGGAATTCGGATATCCTCCTTGTGCCGCGCTCGACGAGATCGGTGTAATCGCGCATCGTGCGGGTATCGGACGTGATATAGGGCTCGCACTCCGCGCCGTTGATGACGAAATACTCCACCTGTTCGATATCCTTTATGGCAAGCTTAACGGAGGTCGGGAAGCCCGCGCCGCCGAGACCCACAATGCCGCTGTCGCGGATAGCGGCGGCAAGCTCGGGAAGCGTATCGGCCTTGGGGGGCTTTATGCCCTCATAGGCGCGCATCTCGCCATCGGACTCTATGAATATGGCGGGCGCCTTGCGGCCGTTTGAAAGGGTGATATCCTCGACCTTCTTTACCTTGCCCGAGACCGATGCGTGCACGGGAGCCGAAATAAAGCCGCCGGATTCCGCAATGAGCTGACCCACGGCAACGGTATCCCCCGCCTTGACCACGGGCTTTGCCGGCGCGCCGATGTGCATGACAGTGGGTATCACGACCATATCCGGCGGGGGCATCCTGACGGGCGACATATGCGCGGTGTTCTTCCTGTGAGGCACGTGCACGCCCTTGAGGGAACCAAAGAGATGATTTGGCATATTCTCTCCAATCTGCCGCGAACGCGGCGAATGCGGGCGGAAGCTGCCCGCATGGCATTCTTTAACCTATATATTTTAACATCCAATATGCTTCATGTCAAGGGTTTTCCGGGTGTTCCCCCGCTTTCGATCCATTAAAAAAGGAGAGGCGCGGGCCTCCCCGTAAAAGCATCATCGGTCAATTCCGATCAACCCATATTTACCTTATAAAATCTCAGAGCGTCCGTGAACGGAGCCATGATATAAACCGTGCCGTCTTCGGTCACGCGGATGCTCGATTCGCCGGTCTTATACAGGTCATCCTCGAACCAAGGAAGCGGAAGCCTCGCAAGCAGTCTGTCATCCGGGCCGTATTTCTCTATCACACGCCTGATATGGCCGTCCTTTTCCGCTTTGGGATCGTGCGGAGTAAAATACCTGTTCCCCTCAGCGTCGCATCCCTTGAAATCGCCGCTATAATAAGCGGTCCCCTCAGGCGTATTGAAAAGCAGCTCGGGCTCGCTCCACTCCATTTTCTGCCTGTCAAAACGGCAGACCATTCGGGAATCGGCCTTTTCCGAGATATCATAGCTCAGAAAAACGTCGTCTCCTATCGTGTACATTACCTGCAGCGAAGCATACTCCTTTTCCAGCGGGATGGGGGGATGCAATTCTGTCATGAGACCCGTTTCGGCTTCAAATGCGCAGCGGTTGGATATTATAAGCCCTTCCTTCACGCAGAATGGCCGATACATATCATACAGCGCCGAAAAATACGGAATATCCGAATGCAGTCTTGAAAGCTGCCCGGAGGGAATATCCATTACAAGCAGAGACCTGTCGGCTCCCATCAGGTCCGCAGCATAAAGCTTTTCCTCTGCGATCCAAAAATTATACGGCCCGTACTCATCCGTGTCGTTTGGAGGATAATGCGCGTCCGTTTCGCTCTCTCCCACGGGTATGGAAGCGATCTCCTCCGCGCAGGTATCGAAGCCGAGCTCGGCAGGATCCGCCGCCTCTGTCTTCACCGGCTCGGTGTTATACGGCGCAGTCTGAGGAGCCCAGCTTTGGCATGAGGTCAAAGCAAGGACCAGCATAAGTGCAGAAAGCACAATGGATAAATACTTTTTCATTTGCGAGCCTCCTTCCTCAAATGATCCTTTTTCATTTCGAGGCTCCTATATGCTATCATTATAACAAAAAAAATAACGAATGTCAACAATTTAATATATATCACCGCTTATGGTGCATACTGAATCGAAAGTAACAATGAACCGTATTGTGTTTTTCGCTGTATATGGTATAATGACCTAACCCATTTGGAAAAGGAGAACTTGAATTGGGCCGCTATTCGCTGCATCATCAGCTTTTCAGGCTGTTCGGGCTTTTGATACTGCCCGTACTGTATCTACTTGTGAGGCTTGCTTCCGGCGCGCCGACGATAGTCGAAAGCGCGTTTTCGAACGGTCTTTACCCCGTTATTCGCAACGGCATATCCGCCGTGACGCGCCTTGTGCCGTTCTCGCTTGCCGAAGCGCTGATCGTCTCCGGCGCCGTGTTCATAGTCATATTCCTTGTGATAAGGATATTCCGCGCGATATTCCTCCGCAAGGACGCGCTTATAAAGCTCCTTTCGCTCATAATCACGCTGGCGCTTTTGGCTTCGTGGCTTTTGTTCTTCTTCTACTTTTCATGGGGCTTCAATTATTACCGCCCCGGCATAGACAAGAAGCTTGACCTGCCCGAAAGGGAATATTCCGCTGAAGAGCTGGAGCTTGTGTGCTATGACCTTGCCGACAGGGCGGCCCGGCTTCGCGAAAAGGTCGTGACCGACGAGGCGGGCGTTTTCAAATGCGACACGGGTAAGGTCAAGGAAGCGGTGATCAACGCCTGGACGGAATTCGGCGCAAGCCGCCCCTCGTTCAAGGCGGAGGTGCCGACGGCGAAATCGGTGTTCTTCTCGGAGGCGCTTTCGGCGGCGGGCATATCGGGCATATTCATACCCTTCACCGAGGAGCCCAATATAAACGTGCATCAGCCTTCGCTTTACATACCGTTCAGCGCCGCCCATGAGACCGCGCATTACATGGGCTTTGCACGAGAGGAGGACGCGAACTTCCTTGCCTTCCTGGTCCTGAAGGATTCGGCCGATCCCGCGCTTGCGTACTCTGCGGCGATGCACGCGCTTGTGCACTGCGGCAATTCGCTTGCAAAGCTCGACCGTGACGCCTACCGCGTCCTGCGCGAAAGCTATCCCGAGGCGGTGGAGCGGGATCTTGCGGCGTATTCGAAGTATCTCGAGGCGTATGAGGACGGCGCCGTTTACAACACCATGAACGACCTGAACGACAGCTATCTTAAATTCAACGATCAGGAGAAGGGAGTGCTGTCGTATGAGGAGGACACCTCGCTTATACTGAGGTATTACGACAGCATGAGATTCTTTGCGGATCATCAATGAGACATTTATGATCCATCGCCCGTTTATCGCGCATAAACGGGCGCTTTTTTTCGCATACTTATCCCATGGCAACGCTTTTTTTCAGGACTTTCACTATCTATGTGCTGGTGTTCGCCGTGGTGCGGCTGATGGGCAAGCGACAGCTTTCGGACATGCAGCCCTTCGATCTGGTCGTAACGCTGCTGATAGCGGACGCTGCCTCCGCGCCCATATCCGATACGGGCACTCCCCTGCTCTGCGGCGTTCTGCCTGTGCTGGGGCTGTTCATCATACACCGGCTGGTTTCGTTTATCGCGCTCAAAAGCGAGCGGGCGCGCAGACTGGTCTGCGGCAGCCCGGTGATCGTGATAGCTGGCGGAGCGGTCTGTGAGGACGCCCTCCGCGCGGCCTGCTTTACCGTGACCGACCTTATGGAGCAGCTGAGACTGAAGGACGTGTTCTCGATCAGCGAGGTGAGCTTTGGTATTCTGGAGACCAACGGCTCGCTGAGCGTGCTTAAAAAGGACGGCGGCGAATGCGCGGGCCCTTCCGTGCTGCTTGTTTGCGACGGCAGGCCGCGCAGGGAGGCCATTGCCTCGCTCGGGCTTGATGAAGGCAGGCTTAAAGCCGCGCTTGGGGATATGGGGATAAGCGCCTATTCCGAGCTGCTCTATGCCTGCGCGGACGGAAGCGGGAGCATATTCGCTCAGCGAAAACGGCGGCGCGGGGGCTCTTCGCCCCTTCCGCTGCGGGGGAGCATAAATGAAGGCGGATAGGGATTTTTCACGCATGAGGGCGGCGGTGCTTATCGCGCTCGTGCTTTCGGTGGCGGCGCTGACGCTCGTATGCGTTATCCCGCAGCTCGTGATGGACGGCCTTGAGCGGGGGCTGTCGCCCGCGCTTGCCTCGGCAAAGGAAAAAGCGCATTCGGAGGATCCCTCCGACGCGCTTATGGATATCGTATTCATAAGGAAAAAGCTGGATGCGGAGCGGGAAAAGCTGATGGCGCTCTTTTCTCACGGGGAGATAGTCGAGCTGATGCGGGCGGCGCGGGCTGCCGAGGCCATCGCGCCGACGGGGGACGCGGCTCAGCTCCTGGCGGAGCTCACCGCGCTTGAAACCGCGCTTTCACATCTTTCGGAGCTCAACAGGACAACACTTGCGAATCTGTTTTGAGCCCTTCCTTTTTGACTATATTGCCGTCGTCCTTGAAAATGCTGTTCGCGGGGATCACGCCGCGCACGCGGGAGACGGGATAGATATTGGTGTTCCTGCCGATCACCGTGCCGGGATTGAGCACCGAATTACAGCCCACCTCAACGAAATCGCCGAGTATCGCGCCGAATTTCTTGCGGCCGGTCTCGATCTGCTCGCTCTCGTTCTTTACCACGACGAGGGTCTTGTCGCTCTTGACGTTGGAGGTGATGGAGCCCGCGCCCATATGGGACTTGTAGCCGAGGATCGAATCGCCCACGTAATTATAATGCGGGACCTGCACGTTATCGAAGAGCACGACGTTCTTGAGCTCGACGGAATTGCCGACCACGCAGTTTTTGCCCACGATCGCACTGCCGCGTATGAACGCGCAGTGGCGCACCTCGGCCCCGTGATCGATTATGCAGGGCGCGCCAACGTATGCCGTGGGGAACACCTTGGCGTCCTTTGCGATCCACACGCCCTCCTCGGGAGAATCGAATTCATCCGCGGGAAGGGTCCTGCCGAGCTTGAATATAAGATCCTTTATATCGGAAAGCGCATCCCATGCGTACTCCCTGCCCTCGAAGAGCTCGGAGGCGATGGTGTGCGAAACGTCCAGCAGCTCGCTTATCTTATACATTCTTCCACCTCGTTATTTGATCCCCAGCACAAGGCCCTTTTTGCGCATGGCCTCGATGACTTCGCCGACCTTTTCCTCGCAGATTGCATGCTCGGGCGCTTCGACCATCACGCGCAGCACGGGCTCGGTGCCGGATTTCCTCAAAAGTATCCTGCCGTTATCGCCCAGATCGGCGGCGACCTTTTCCTCGGCCGCTCTGACTTCGGGATCGTTCAGCGCCGCGTCCTTATCGACCACCTTAACGTTTTTGAGCACCTGGGGGAACACCTCAAGGCCCTGCATAAGCTCGGAAAGCGGCAGCTTGCGGTCGAGCATGACCTGCATGAGCTTGATGGCGGTGATGAGTCCGTCGCCCGTTGTGGCATACTTGGAGAATATGATGTGGCCCGACTGCTCGCCGCCGAGCATATGCCCGTTCTTCCTCATATTTTCATAAACGTACTTATCGCCGACGGCGGTCTTTTCGTAATTTATGCCGCAGGCGTCGAACGCCTTATAAAGTCCGAAATTGCTCATTACGGTGGTGACGACCGTGTTGTTCACAAGGGCGTCCATCGCCTTCATGTGCCTGCCGCAGATATAGAGTATCGCGTCGCCGTTTACAAGCTCGCCCTTTTCGTTGACGGCAAGGCAGCGGTCGGCGTCGCCGTCGAAGGCAAAGCCCGCGTCAAGGTGCTTTTCCCGCACGAGGCGCTGCAGGGCTTCGATATGCGTGGAGCCGCAGTCCATATTGATATTGGTGCCGTCGGGGGTGTTGCCGATAACGTAGGTCTCGGCGCCCAGTGCGTCGAAAACGCTCTTGGCTATGGCCCAGGTGGAGCCGTTGGCGCAGTCGAGGCCTATGCGCTTGCCGCTGTAGGAATGGGTGGCAAGCGAGATTATGTAGCCGATGTACCTGTTGCGGCCCGCGGCGTGATCAATCGCGCGGCCGATCGCCTTGCCGGTGGCATAGGGGGGCTCGGGATAGACGCCGTCGAGATACTTTTCGATCTCGGCTATCACCTCGTCCTCCATCTTTTCGCCGTTGGAATTGAGCAGCTTTATGCCGTTGTCATGGAAGGCGTTGTGAGAGGCGGAGATCATTATTCCGCAGTCGAAATCCTCGGTCCTTGCGATATAGGAAACGCTGGGCGTGGTGGTGACGTGCATAAGGTAAACGTCAGCGCCCGAGGAGGTGAGGCCCGCGGTGAGCGCGCACTCGTACATATAGCTTGAGAGGCGGGTGTCCTTGCCTATGACCACCCTGCACTCGCGGTCTCTTTCGAAATAGCTGCCTAAAAAGCGGCCTATCTTAAACGCGTGTTCGACCGTGAGGTCGACGTTGGCTTCGCCGCGGAAGCCGTCCGTGCCGAAATATTTGGACATGATTATCTCCTTATTGAAACGGGCCGGGACCCGCAGAATCTCTGTTTACATTATACCACAAATGCTTGGGATTTCAAGCAAGCATGATGCCCGGCAACGATTATATTGATGCTTTGGCATTTTTCTGCCAAGATATGCTCCCGGAAGTTGAAAAATAACTCCGTTTGAGGTAGAATAGAATGAGATGATATCGACAGGAGGCCGCATGAAGCGCTTTTGTTCATTTATAATATCGCTGATACTCATACTTTGTCTTGTTCCGTCAGCGTCCGCGGAGGGGCTTTCGGACGCGCTGCCCGCGCTTGAGCCCTTCACGGAGTTTTCGGACCTGGGCAGGACGCGCGCGGTGCTTTTCGATCTTGACACGGGTGAAGCGCTCTATTCGAGGAACGGCGACTCGGCCTCGAAGCCCGGATCGCTGACCGTGATAATGACCGCGCTGCTGCTGATCGAGAACACGCCCGAGGGCGAATGGGACGATCCGATACCCGCGATAAAGGACGTGGGAACGAGATGGAGCCGCCGGGGCGCTTCCATGGGCCTTGAAGAAGGCGAAACGCCCACGAGGCGAGACCTGCTTTATGGCCTGATGCTTGCGGGCGCGGCGGACGCGGCATACGTTTCGGGCGAGCTGATTTACGGCAGCGAAGCCGATTTCATAACCGCGATGAATAACAGGGCGCGGGAGCTGGGCCTTGACGGAACGCATTTCGACAACGGCTTCGGCATGGGATCGAACGATCATTACACCTGCGCTAACGATATGGCGCGCCTCACCTTCGAGGCCATGAAGCAGCCCATGTTTGCCTCGGCGGCAAGCGCGCAGAGCTTCACCTGCTCGCAGGGCGCTCACGGGGCGCAGCTTGGGAACACCAATACCGCGCTTGCTTCATCGGGCTGCATAGGCGTAAAGTCAGGCAGCGACAGCGACTCCGAGCACTGCGTGATAGTCGCTTCCGAGGCGGGCAGAGCGCGTCTCTGCGCAGTTGTGCTCAGCGCTCCCTCCGGCACTGCCGCATACAGCTATGCCGAAAGGCTGATCTCGTCGGGTCTTGCCCGCTATATCACGGGAACGGGCCTTCGCCCCTTCTCCCCCGCCGACGCGCTGGTCACCTTTACAACCGATTCGGCGCTTTCAAAAGAGCCGGGCAGCCCCGCCGTTGAAAACGTTCGAAGCGGCGAGACCCTGCACGCGGCAGGCGCCAGCGGCTCAAGCATATGCGTTTACCGCCGCGGGGATCTTTATTGGGCGGACAGGGCGGCGCTTGAGCTTTGCTGCTATGCGGACGACGTATTCATTGAGAACGGCGAAGCGCTCTCAAGCGTGCGCGAAGGCGGCGAGAGGACGCCCTATTCGATAAGGATAACCTCGAGACATGAGATAAAGCGCGTGACGCTCACGCTTTCGCTCTTTGACGGGAGCGTTGCCGCAAAAAGGGAGATCTCGCCCTGCGCTCACGGGGTAATCGAGCTTTCGGACTGTGATTTCACCGACGAGCTCGACAGGCTCACCGTATCCGACGGGCTCTACATCTGCACGGTGGAGGTCGAAGCGGAAGCGCATCTTTGGGGCTTTGAGCCCGCGACGATAATAAAACGGAACACCAGCATGCTGGCGGTGGGCACGGGCGGCGCGTGCGTTTCGTACAACGCAAACCGCGGTTCCGACGCGCCGATAGGCGAATGCTTCTTCGGCGGCTTCCATATACCCCTTGAAACGCCCGTGAGGGCCGGTCACGTTTTCTCGCATTGGAACACCTTGCCCGACGGTTCGGGCGAGAGCTTCAGCCCCGGCGACACAGTGGAAGCGCAGAATTCGCTGACGCTTTACGCCATATGGCAGCCGGGCGCGGACGCTTGGGAAAAGGAGCTGCGCGCCGGGTATGAATCAAGCCTTATGCTGGAGGGCTTTGTGAAAAACACCGCGGGAATAACCTCGTTCCGCCTTGTGTTGGACGGCGGAGGATCGCCGATCGAGCTTAAGGCGAACTGCCTGCTGAACGAGGCGCAGCCCGGCGAAATCTTCCTTGCCGAGCCCATAACGCTTCCCGAGGGGAGCTATGAGCTCAAGCTTTTCGGCTCATCGGCCGGCAGCGGCGAGGAGCTGCTTTTGACCGAGCATTTCACCGTTTCGGGCGAGCAGGCGGCAACGCCCACGCCCGAGATCACCGAAGCGCCCGCATCGACCGGGGAGCCCGAGCCTGAGCCGGATCCGTTCAGCCTGGCGGGGCTGCCCATTTGGGTATGGTTCCTGATCGGTGCGGTCGTCGTGGCGGTGCTGATCGCCATAATCGTGCGCATATTGAAGAGCGGATAAAGAATAATCCCGCGCCGCCTCCCGTAATATCAAACGGGAGGTGGTTTTTTATGCCCAAAAGGAGATTTACGGCAAGGAACGCGGCGGATCTTGCTCTCACGCTGCTTGTGATGTTCGGCACGCTGAGCCTTTCATGGGCGGGCCTTACAGGCGTCGGCAGCGTGCCCGCTTCGGCAACGCCCGCCGAGTCATTCGTGCCGGATAATGCGTTTGCCGTTGTGATCGATCCCGGACACGGAGGCTTTGACGGAGGCGCGGTTGGCAGCGAAACGGGCGTTGCCGAGGCGGGGCTGAATCTTGACGTGGCTAAGCGGCTTGCGCACGAGCTGACGGCGCGGGGCTTTTACGCGATACTCACGCGCAATGACGGAAACGCGCTTGGCGAAACCAAGCGTGCGGACATGGAAAGGCGAAAGGAGATAATGCGCATGCCTTACGTCGATCTTGTCGTGAGCGTGCATATGAACAAGTTTGGCGACAGGAGTGTTTCGGGCCCCATGGTGTTCTACATGAAGGGCTCGGACGAGGGGAGAAAGCTGGCGGATTCGGTGATCTGCGCCCTATGCTCGGGCATAAAAATACCCCTCAGGCAGTCGAACCCCGAGGAGCTTTTCGTGTTGAGGGAGCCATTCGCGCCGTCAGTGCTGGTGGAATGCGGCTTTTTGTCGAACGCAAAGGACGAAGCGAAGCTTGTGACGGAGGAATACCGCGCGCTCATCGCCCGGTCGATCGCGGAGGGGATCGCCGCATACGTCAAGGCCGGCTCTTTTTGAGCAGCGCGCCTATCAGTATGAAATGCGCGGGCAGCCGCCCCTCCTCTGCCCAGAGTATGCTTTCGCCGAGGAGCTTTTCGATCGCTCCGACCGCGTCGCCGCCTATGGCCTCGATTGAAAAGCGCTTTTTTTCGGGTGCGCGGCAGGGAAGCCCCATTGGCCTGGTGCAGGTATCGCAGATATCGCACCCGCCCGCCGAGAGCGCGAGCGAGCCCGGGATTTGCTTTTCAAGCGCGAGCAGCTCGTTTATGAGCGAGCGCTTTACGGGAGTGAGTATGGAATCAAACGCGCGAAGAAGCTCCTGCCCGGTATAGACCCTTTCCAGTGCTTCGGCTGAGGGAACGACCTTTTTTGCGAGGAGCATTATTGTGTCGAAGCTTTGCCAAATCGCTTCGGGATCGGCCTCGAACGGCGGGCATGCCCAAGTGCCGCCGTGATCGGGGCAGGCCGCGCATGCCGCCGCGCAGCGCGGGATATCAACGAACCGCTCATAAAAATCCTTAAGCGGCAATTCCTTGGTTATGGTGATAACAGTGTGCTCCGTGCTCATTTTTGCCGGGTCATACCGTGAGCTTCCATTGCGGCGCTGACCTCGGATATGAGGTCGGTATCCTTCATTATGCGGAATTCGGGTATCTTGAACACCGCGCCGGTGTGCTCGACGTATTTTATGAGGATATCGTAATAATCGCCTTCGGCTTCCTGCTTTTGTGCGAACTTGGGTATGAGCTCCTCGTGTATCGTGCGCAGCGAAGCGCTTGGTTTGGTGCGGGCGAAATAGTCCTCAAGCAGAGTCATGAGCCTGTTATACGCCTCCTTTTCGGACAGCGTGCGCTCAAGATAATAGTAATCGCCTACAAGGCCATAGACATAGCGCTTGGCGTCGAAATAGCCGAGGGTCATATCGAACGCCGACTGCTCCCGACAGAAGTTGAGCGTGTGGCCAAGCTTGCGCTTTGGCGCGATAACGTCTATCATCACGTCGCTCGTGAGCTTCAGCTTCTTCGTCCTGCCCTTGGGCTCGGTCAGGCGCACGGCGATGATGTTCTTATAGCCGTGGTCGATGAGCGGCGAAAGCGGCAGGTTTTCGGCAAAGCCGCCGTCGGCATAATGCTTGCCGCCGGTGAGCGGCTCGTTGCGAAACGCCGGATAATAGGCGCTTGCAAGGAGCATGTCGCATATCTCGTCATCGGGCAGTGACTTTACGGCGATATCCAGCCCCTTCTTGTCCGTCAGCGAATACGTGACGATGAAGAATTCGACGTCCGAATTCTTGATGCCGGGAATGTCCGCGGTGGTCCTTATCAGCTCGCGCAGGGGGGAGATATCGAAGCCGCCGTCCTTGAATATGTTGACGGCCTTTTTGAGCGCCGCGCCGATCTGGCGCATGGTCGGCTCGCCCGAAAAGAGCTTTGCCATAGCGGCGTCGTCCACGTTCATCACCCTTGAATAGCGCATATTGCGCCAAAGCTCCTCGGCTTTTTCAAGATCGCGCATGGTCATCATTGCGCCGTTGAGCGCTCCCACGGAGGTGCCGCTGACAGCGTTGTACTTCAAGCCCTCCTCTGAAAGGGAGCGCCAAACGCCGACTTCATAACCGCCCTTTGCGCCGCCGCCGGCAAGCGCTATGGCGTAAGTTTTCGAAAAATCTATCCTCTTCTGCATCATTCGGTGATCGCCTTGATTATCCTTTCAAGCTTCATCCCACGCGAGGCCTTGACCAGCAGCGTATCGCCCGGAGCAAGCAGCTCCCCGATGCGCTCCGCCGCCTCTTCGGGAGTGAGGTTATATGCTTTTTCGAGACCGGCCGCCCGGGCTTCGTCGGAAATCAGCTTGCCCGATCCGCCCACGGTGAAGAGCCCGTCGATCCCGAGCTTTGCGCAGAGCGTTCCGATTCCGCGGTGGAGCTCGTCGGACCTTTCGCCCAACTCGAGCATATCGCCCAGCAGTGCGAGCCTGCGCCCCTTCGCGCCCGCGAGCACGCCGAGGCTTGCCGCCATAGAGGTGGGGCTTGCGTTATAGCAGTCGTTTATGATGACCGCGCCCTTATAGTCGATGCGCTGCATGCGGCCTTCGACGGTCTTATAGCTTTCGACGCCGCGCTTTATCTCGTCCATGGTGAGCCCAAGCTCGTGCCCCGCTGCTGCGGCGGCGAGGGAATCGAGCACCATATGCCTGCCCGCGGCGGGAAGATCGACCGCGATGCTGTCCGCGCCAACGTGGAGCGTGAAGCGCGTGGAGGCAAGCCCGTCCTCCGCGATATCCGAAGCATAGACGAAGGCTTTATCGGAGAACCCGTAATACACGGCCTTTTTGCCGTTGGGCAGCTTGTAACCCGCAAGCTTATCGTCCTCGGCGTTCAGCACAAGGGTGTTGCCGCGCATATTGGGCACAAGCTCGGTCTTGGCCCTGAGCACGCCGTCGCGGTCGATAAGGTTTTCGGTGTGGACGTTTTCGATATTGGTATAGACGGCTATATCGGGGCGCGCGATCTTCGAGATGCGGTCCATTTCGCCGAAATAGCTTATGCCCATTTCGAGCACCGCGACCTCGTGCTCGTCCGTCAGGCGGAAGAGCGTCATGGGAAGACCGAGCTCGTTATTGTGGTTCTTCTCGGTCTTGAGCACGCAGAAGCGCTGCGATATCACCGAGGCGGTGAGCTCCTTGACGGAGGTCTTGCCCACGGAGCCGGTGACGCCGACCACTATCACGCCGGACTTCTGCCGAATGTAAGCGCCTATCGCGCCCACAGCGCGGTAGGTGGAATCGACCACGATCTGCGGAAGAGCGCATTCGATCTCATGCTCGACTACAGCGGCCATGGCGCTGCCCTCAAGGCCGGGAACGAAGCTGTGCCCATCGACCCTTTCGCCCTTGAGCGCGATGAAAACGGAGCCCTCGGCGGCCTGCCTGCTGTCCGTCGTGATCGAGGCGATATTGCACCCGGGAAGAGCGCCGCGGGCGACGCCGCCGGTGGCCTCGAGTATCTCTTTAAGAGTCAGTTCGATCATATTTATTAAGACTTTCCTCAATGATTATCTGGCAGAGCTCGGGGAAATCGACGCCGACGGCGGCCGCCTCCTGCGGGAGCAGGCTCATGGGAGTCATGCCCGGCAGGGTGTTGGCCTCGAGCGCGTAGCAGACGCCGTCCTCCGTCATGATGAAATCGGTGCGGGAATAGGCCGAAAGGCCAAGCTCCTCGTGCATCTTCACGGCGGCGGCGCGCATTTCCTCCTCGGCCGCTGCGGGGATATCCGCGGGGCAGATCTCGTCCGTGCAGCCGGACTGGTACTTGTTCTTGTAATCATAGAAGCCGGATTTGGGCCTTATCTCGATGGCGGGGAGCGCCCTGCCGCCGAGCACGCCCACGGAGAATTCACGGCCCTTGATGTATTCCTCGGCCACGGCCTTGGGCTCATATGAAAGCGCAAGCTCCAGCGCGGGAAGCAGCTCGGCCTCGGTCTTCACTATCGAAACGCCCACCGACGAGCCGCCGCACGCGGGCTTTATCACCATGGGAAGGCCTATCTCACGCAGCACGGAGGCGGCGTATTCCTCCTCGCTGCCGTTGTAATCGTCGCGAAGCAACGTCATGCCCTTGGGCATCCTGACGCCGGAAACGGGCGCCATGATGCGCTTTGCGACCGTCTTATCCATCGAAACGGCGCAGCCCTTGGAGCCGGAGCCGGTGTATTTGATGCCCAGGAGGTCAAAGGCCGCCTGCAGGGTGCCGTCCTCGCCCGCGCCGCCGTGCATGGCGGTGAAGACTATATCGGCCATTTTGCACGCGTCGACAACGCCGCGGCCGAAGTATTCGGGACGGTTGAGCAGCGCCGCAAGATCGGGCGCGGTATCGCGTATGACGGCGCTTTCACCCTCGGAATGGGTCAGGAAGAGACCGGCGGGATCGCAGGTGATATCGGATGCGGAGTCGATGAGGGCAACACTGTGGCCCTTGAGCCTCAATGCCTTGGCGACCTGCGCGCCGGTGGAGAGCGAAACGTCCCTTTCGGGGCTTATGCCGCCGCAGAGTACAGCTATCTTCATTAAACAATTATTCCTTTCGATGCTTTACATAATAAACCATTATAATTATAACAGATGTTTGGCGATTATGCAAACCGCCGGGCGGTGATTTTGCGTGAATTCCCGGTATATCTTCGGCTTGCGACTTCTAATCCGTAAGTGAATTGGAAAGTCAGTTTATATAAGTCACAAATGATTGCAGCTTTATAATATATTTCGCCAAACCCTATCTTTTACATATAATCTATGGTAAAATATATAAAATATATTGATAAACGGAGGTGTTTTTTTTATGAAAAAACTCATTTGTCTTGGGATAATATTTGCTTTATCGCTTATAAACTGTTTGTTGCCATCTGAAGTTCATGGTAATAACTGGCGATCTCCAAAACTAACCGATCGTCTTTATGAAGTCATTGAGGGAATAACAGAAGATGAGGGAGTAATGGTATATGTGGTGCTAAAAGACATTGATTCAAATACTGTTATGGACAGATTCTCCAATGAGTATCCCGAAGAATACAATGAGTATGTCCGTTCCAAAGAAGATGGATATGATCTGTTAGAGTTTTCATTAGTTAACAGCGCCGAAAAAATAACAAGTTGCTTTGCAGATAGAAACATCAATGACATTTTGTTGCAAAATGCTATTGAAACAAAACGTTCTCTGTACGCTGATCTATATACTGAACAGAATCAAAGCTTTGCCGATAGAATCGCTGATAAAGATCAGCAGCTTTTCGTAAGTAAGTACTCACCCTTGCTTATACTAAAAATATGCCGCACTTCAATACTCAGTTTATGTAACGAGGAAATGGTAGTTTATGTTGATTATTTCGAAGAATTACAACCCATAGACTATCTTGCCACGGCTAATGAGGTTACGCAAGCTGCCTATGTTAGAGATACATATGGCAATAAAGGAAGTGGAGTTAAAATCGGACAAATAGAATCACATATTCCTGATTATCTATTGTTGTCATTATCATCAATAATAATAGATCCAGCAGTTCAAAGCGAAAGCAATATACAAGATCATGCAACTATAGTAGCTCTGATTATGGTCGGGCCTAATTATGGCGTCGCTCCAGAGGCAACTCTATATGCTACCTGTACCAACAACTTTAGTAATTTCTTCACAAGAGTAGAATGGCTTATTAACCAAGGAGTTAATATAATAAACATGAGTTTTGGATTTGGTTCTTCCGGCGCATATAACGATTATTCTGCATGGATAGATCATATTGCTATGGTGCACGATGTTCATGTCGTAATTGCATCCGGAAATCCTACTCAAAGCGATCCTAGCCTAAAAATTAACAATTTAGGCATGGCTTATAATGCAATCACAGTTGGCGCTTTTAACGATAACAATACAGTAAGTAGCACCGACGACACTCTGTGCGCTTTTTCATCATATATTGAAAACTCAAATAGTACTCACGGGGAAAAACCAAATCTCGTTGCTCCTGGAGAAAACATTACAGTTGGAATGTATCAAGATTCGGGAACAAGTTTTTCCGCCCCGCAGGTTTCAGGTATTATAGCGCAGCTATGCAGTTATAATACATATTTTAGAACAAAACAATCCACAGTAGGTGCTATGTTGGAAGTTGCTTCTGCTTCGAAGCTAAGCGGATTTAGTAGTAATCTTATATCAGGAAGTACGCAGATCAACAACAAACAAGGGGCCGGGAAACTTAACGCGAAGAAACTACGAGCAATTGCTTCTACAGGAAACTATTGGAGAAAAAAAATAGCTGCTTCGAATTTTCCTTATTCTCAAACAATCAGCCTATCTGCAGATCCTAATTCAAGTGTTAGGATTGCGATATTCTGGCTTGTGCAACATACTCTTGGCGACTCACATTTATCAAATGTAATACCACATCCATTAACTAATCTCAACTTGAAGGTTTATGCTCCAGACGGTTCTCTCGTTGCTTCATCTACAACAACTTACTCTAACTATGAGATAGTACAATTTACACCTGCTCAAACCGGGACATATACTATAAAAATCCTAAAGGCAACTTCCGGTACAACAATAGAGGAGGTGGTCGGAATCGCCGTATGGCATTGATCGCCGCAACGGAGCCTTGTTATTGATGCTTTGTCTATTATTCTTTTGTCAAGGAGGTTTTAGAATGAACGATCATTCTTCATGTACTGCAGGCTCAGGTCCCTGTTTGAAGCTTGTCCTTGTATTCGCGCTTGCGCTGCTTCTGATCATTCCCTTCGTTTTTGTTCTTACTGGATGCGGCGAACCCGCGGCTCCGTCCGAGCCTTCCGCGCAGACGACAAGCGAGCGCCCGGAGGAAACCGTTACCCCGACCGATGCACCCGTGCAGACGGAAGAACCAGCTCCCGAGGTCACCGCGGAGCCCACTTCGACTCCCGAGCCTATGATCTATTACGGGGAACGGCTGTCCGAAGATTACGTCGTACCCAAGCCCGGCGAGATCGAGCTTCATAACGGAGTGCAAGAGGTGCTGGATGACGACGGATATGATGATTACCTGTTTTCCATAAGCATAGGCTATACTCCCATTGGTTCGCTCAGGCGATACCTTTACTCGCAAAGCGACGTTACAAACGAGTTCCTTACGGAATACGAACAATTCTATGCGGCATACGTGCCTACCGAGGAGGAGCAGAAGTATCTGGATAATTACACCGGATACCATTATATCCACTTCATAGAGCAAAAGGACAAGATCTGCATGGAGAAGTTCCGGAATTTCTGGAAGCAGGAACACGGCGAAATCTGGGATGAATTCTGCGAGCAGGAAGAGCGCATCAACGAGATACGCAAAAACTATGATCTTCGCTCCGAGTATGCGGCAATATGCGTAGACGCGGAATACAAGCGCCTCGAAGAGCTTGGATATAAGGCGATAACGACGGAAGAAATGCCGAATCGGTTCTTTCTTCTGACAAAGGAGCAGATCCTGAATTTCCCCTATATCGAGGATGACGCATATCTGATATGCTTCGGCATTCAGGCGCAGCCTTGGGGGCCGGATGAATGAAGATAAATGCATTAGGGGGAGCGTATGTGCGCTCCCCCGCTTTTTTGTTTCGTGCCTACGCATTGATTTTCCTCAAAAAACCGTTTTCAAAACCGATCCGGGATGGTATAATAAGCTGATGAATTATGGAGGCGCGCCGTGCGGATAGAAAAGCGATTCATGGAATACGCCCTTGAGGAGGCGAAGAAGGCGGGAGCCCGCGGCGAAACGCCGGTGGGCGCGGTCGTCGTGCGCGGGGAGGAGATCGTCTCCCGCGCGGGGAACGAGGTGGAATCCACCCGCTCCGCCTGCCGCCACGCGGAGCTTCTTGCGCTTTCACGCGCCGCGGAAGCGCTTAAAACCCGCGAGCTTTCGGACTGCGTGCTTTACGTTACCATGGAGCCCTGCCCCATGTGCGCCGGCGCGTGCCTCAATTACCGCATAGGCGCCGTGGCCTTTGGCGCTTACGACGCGCGCTGCGGTGCGCTGGGCTCGCGGACGGATATTTTAAGCGGCGAATTCGGGCGCGAGACGCCCGTGGTCGGGGGCGTGATGCGCGAGGAATGCGCCTCTCTTTTGACGGATTTTTTTAAGGAAAAACGCTGATGGATCCTGCAAAATACAGGCTTCCCCTGCCAATGAGCGCAAGGGAGCTGAAGGAAATATTCGGGGCGGACGAGCCCGATTTTGTGATCGTCGCCGGGGATGCGTACATCGACCATCCCTCCTTCGGTACGGCCATTATAGGCCGCGTGCTGCAGTCGAGGGGCTATTCCGTGGGCATAATCGCTCAGCCCGATTGGCATAACTGCGAGGGCTTCAAGCGCTTTGGGAGGCCCAAGTACGCATTTATGGTCAACGCCGGCAATATGGATTCGATGGTAAATCATTACACCAGCTCGAAGAAGCGCCGCTCGATCGACAATTACTCCCCCGGGGGCAAAATGGGTCTGCGTCCCGACCGCGCGGTGACCGTATACTGCAACCGCATACGCGAGGCCTACGGCAGCGTGCCGATCGTGATAGGCGGCATCGAGGCGAGCCTTAGGCGTTTTGCGCACTACGATTACTGGGACGACAAGGTGAGAAGGAGCGTGCTCGACGATTCCGGCGCCGACCTGCTTTCCTACGGCATGGGCGAAAGGCAGACCGTCGAGATCGCAGACGCGCTTGCAGGCGGTCTTGCCGTGCGCGATATCACCTATATCCCGGGCACCTGCTATATGGCTTCCTCGCTCGAAAGTGTTTACGACTATGACGAAATAGAGAGCTTTGAGGCCGTTTCGACCGACAAAAAGGCCTACTGCCGCGCATTTATGCGGCAGTATGAGGAGCAGGACGCGATAGCCGGGCGAAGGCTCGTGCAAAAGCACGGCGCAAGATGGCTGGTTGCCAATCCGCCCGCAATGCCGCTCACCACACAGGAGCTGGACGACGTTTACGAGCTGCCCTATACGCGCCTTCCCCACCCCTCCTATAAGGAGCATATACCCGCGCTGGACGAGGTGGAGTTCTCGCTTGTGTCCACAAGGGGCTGCTTTGGGGCGTGCTCGTTTTGCGCGCTGACATTCCATCAGGGCCGCGTGATACAGGCAAGGAGCCACGAATCGCTCATAAGGGAAGCGGAGCTTTTGACGAAGCTGCCGAATTTCAAGGGCTATATCCACGACGTGGGCGGGCCGACGGCAAATTTCCGCCATCCGGCCTGCAAAAAGCAGCTGACGAAGGGCGTGTGCAAAAAACGCCAGTGCCTGGGCTATGAGCACTGCAAAAACGTGGAGGTGGATCACCGCGATTTTACATCGCTTCTGAAGAAGCTGCGCGCTCTGCCGGGCGTTAAGAAGGTGTTCGTGCGAAGCGGCATACGCTATGATTATCTGATGTTCGACAGGGACGATTCGTTCATGCGGGAGCTCATTGCGCATCACGTCAGCGGTCAGCTGAAGGTCGCGCCCGAGCATATCTCGGACAACGTGCTGAGGCTGATGGGCAAGCCCGCGGGCGGGCTTTACGACCGCTTCTGCGACAAATACAGGAGGCTCAACGAGCGGATGGGCATGGATCAGTACATAGTGCCCTACTTCATGTCGAGCCATCCCGGCAGCACGCTGGATTCGGCGATAGAGCTTGCGCTCTATTTAAAGCGCACGGGCCAGCGGCCGGAGCAGGTGCAGGACTTCTACCCCACCCCGGGCACGCTTTCGACCTGTATGTTTTATACGGGCCTCGATCCCAGGGATATGCAGCCCGTGTACGTTCCGCGCGATCCCGCCGAGAAGGCGATGCAAAGAGCGCTTATGCAGTATTTCATGCCCTATTACCGTGACACGGCGCGCAGAGCGCTTATCAAGGCAGGCAGGGAGGATCTGATAGGACCGGGGCGCGGCTGCCTTGTGCCCGAGGGCAGGCCGGTACCCGATAGGCCGGCAGGCGAAAAGGGACAAAAGGAAAACAAATCAAGAAATAACAGTGGGAATACATCCCGTAAGAATACCAACAGGGATATAAAAGGGAGAAAAAGATAATGAACCGCACCAAGATAAAGCACATGGCGATGATCGACCTGATAGGGGCGCTGACCCTTGAAAGGCCGCTGAACGAAGAGGAATACTCCATAATCCGCAGTTTTTCGCGCAGCACCGACTGGCGTGTGAGGATGGCGGCGGCGGAAAACCTGGGCGTTGTGACAGGCCCCAAGGAGAACGTGAAGCTTTTGAAGCGGCTCATCAACGACGTGAACCCCATGGTGCGCGCGCAGGCGATCGCATCGATGGGCGAAAGGGGCGGCAAAGACTGTATCCCCGCCCTGCAGAAGAAGGCGGGCTCGAAGAATTACATCATTCGCGGGTATGCCGGCGCCGCCGCGGCTTCCATCGCAAGGCGCGAGGACGTCGATGCGGAAGGGCTAAAGGCATGGCTGCGAGGACTTATCGAAACCGAGGAGACCGAGTGGGTGAAGATCAACCATCACCTCTCCCTCTTCATACTGGGCGAAAAGGAAGCGCTTCCAAAGCTCATGGACGGCTTAAAGAGCGAAGATGCGCGCGTGGTAAAGGCCGCCGCTTCCTGTTTGGACAGGTGCATCGAGCTCGAGCCCTCCATTGAGGCGGACATCAAGGACTATATGCAAAAGAATTTTACCGCGGGCACCGCGGAATACAACAGCATGATGGCCGAGGTCATGGAAGACGAGCTGGCGGATATGCTGGCCGAGGAGATGAACAAGCTGAAATAAAAAGCGAGAGCTTAAGGGGGACGGCCCGATCGGCCATCCCCCTTGTTCGTTTTGTATCCGTTACCTGTTCTTTTCCTTTTCGAACTGCAGCATATACAGCGCGTGATACTTGCCGTCCTTATTCTTGAGCAGTTCGTGATGAGTGCCCTGCTCGACTATCTCGCCCTTGGAGAGGACTATGATGTTGTCGGCATGCTGTATTGTGGAAAGACGGTGAGCGACGATCAGCATGGTGCCGATATTCATCATCTTCTCGAGCGAATCTTGAATGAGCACCTCGGTCTCGGTATCGATATTGGCGGTGGCTTCGTCAAGTATCATCACCTCGGGCTTGTGGATTATGGTGCGCGCGAAGCTTAGCAGCTGGCGCTGACCCGCAGAGAAATTGTTGCCGCGCTCGCGGACGATCTCGTCGAGCCCGTTGTCAAGGCGGTCGATGAAATGATCGGCGTTAACGTAGCGGCAGGCCTCCATGACCTCCTCGTCGGATACGCCCTCCTTGTCGAGCAGGATATTGCTGCGGATGGTGCCCGAGAAGAGGAACACGTCCTGCAGCATCTGCCCGAAATGGCGGCGCAGGGAGGCGATCTTGATCTTGCGGATGTCGATGCCGTCGATCAGTATCTCGCCCTTCTGGAACTCGTAATTGCGGCAGATGAGCGAGAGTATCGTCGTCTTGCCGGAGCCGGTGGGGCCGACGAACGCGACCGTGTCGTTGGGATCGACGTGGAACGATACGCCCTTCAAGACCCATTCGCCCTCGACGTAGCTGAACCACACGTCGCGGAACTCGATCTCGCCCCTTACCTCGTCAAGCTCGATCGCATCGGGCGCGTCGGTGAGCGCGGGCTCGATATCCATGATCGAGAATACCTTCTCTGCCGAGGCGAACGCCGACTGCAGCCAGTTGAACTGCTCGGCAAGGTTCTGGATGGGATTGAAGAATTTGTTGATATACATATAGAAGCTGACTATCGTTGCCGCCTCTATGGTCTGGCCCATGAACACTGTGCCGTCGAGATATCCCTTGCCGCCAAGATAGAACAGGCAAAGCACCGAGCTTATATAGAGCATATAAACGAGCGGGCGGAATATACCGAACACGAGTATCTGCTCGTGCTTGGCCTTGCCCAGGCCGCGGCTCTTTTCGGCAAAATCGCGCTGTTTCTCGGCCTCGCGGTTGAACACCTGCGTGATCTTGATGCCGGAAAGGTTTTCGGAAAGATAGGTGTTGATATCCGTTGTGCGGTCCTTCACCCTACGGTAGGCGCGCCTTGCGAACTTGCGGAATATTATGGTGAAGAGCAGTATGAAGGGCACGAACGCAAGCACCATGAGCGTGAGCTCGTAATTGAGCGCGAGCATAGCGGCCAGCACGCCGAATATGATGAAGAAGTTTTTGACGAGGTTAACGAGCAGCGACGTGAACATGAGCGAGATCGCGTTGGTGTCGTTGGTGACGCGCGTTACAAGCTTGCCCACGGGGATGGAGTTCATCTGCTCATGAGAGAGGGACTCTATATGAGTGAAAAGATCCTCACGCATATTGGAGATTATCTTCTGCCCCACCTTTTGCAGTATGATCGCCTGAGCATAGGTGCACACCATGGAAACGACCAGTATGCCCGCATATATCAGCACAAGCGTGAACAGCTGCGAAAGCTCGAAATCCGTGTTGATCAGCGCGGTTACGCGGCCTATTATGTATGGGGAGATTATGTCATACGCTATGCCGGCAAGCATTATGACGCCCACGAGCACAAAGCTCCACACATAGGGCTTGGAATAGCGCAGCAGACGGCGGATTATCTCGGAATCCTTCATGTGGCGGTCAAAGCCGATCGCCTGCTTCTTGTCCTTTATGCTTGCGAATGCGATTATGAGCACTATCGAGATAACGCCCAGTATTCCGCCGATGAGAAGAAGGGGATAATAATCGTGCATTTCGTTCACCTCCTCACCTTGCGGCCTCTTCTTCAAGGCGCTGCAGCTCTACCATCCTGGCGTATTCGGGGCAGGATTCCACAAGCTCGTCATGCGGGCCGACGGCGGTCACCCTGCCGTCCTCCACGAACACTATCTTATCCAGCTCCTTAATGGTCGAGATGCGGTGCGCGATGAGAATCGTCGTCTTGCCTTGGCGGGTCTCTTTAAGATTTTGGAGTATCACCTTTTCGGTGTCGGTATCGACGGCGGAGACCGAATCATCGAGTATCAGTATTGGCGCGTCCTTCATGAGAGCCCGCGCGATGGATATGCGCTGCTTCTGCCCGCCGGACACGGTAACGCCGCGCTCGCCCAGCACGGTCTCATACTTATCCTTGAACTCGATTATGTTGCCGTGCACCGCGGAAAGCTCGGCCGCGCGTTCCACGGCCGCCTGATCAAGCTCGTCATATGCGAAATTGATGTTGTTCGCGATGGTATCGGAGAAGAGGAAATTATCCTGCGGGACGTATGCGCAGCCCTCTCTGAGGGACTTGATGGTGATATCCGTCACGTCCTGCCCGTCTATGAACAGCGTGCCCTTGGGAACGTTGTATGTGCGCAGTATCAGATCGACTATGGTCGTCTTGCCCGAGCCGGTCTTGCCCACGATGCCCACGCTCTCGCCCGCGTTGATCCTGAACGACACGTCATGCAGGGCGTTGTATTCGCCGTAAGGGTAGCGGAAGGTGAGGTTTTTGAACTCTATCTCGCCCTTCACCCTGCCTATATCACGGGCGCCGGGCTCGTCCTTGACGGTGATGCGCGCCTCGAGCAGCTTGGAAACACGCTGCATGGACGCCCTGCCGCGGGCGGTTTTTTCGATCAGCATCGATACCGCCATGACGGGCCACACGACCGAGGTGAAATAGCCTATGTACTCCACCAGCCTGCCCGCGCTGAACACGCCCTCGTGCACGAGATAGCCGCCGTAGCCGAGTATAACGCAGATGACCGTTTCGACAAGGGTGACGATAAGCACGTGCATCAGGTTGGATATCTTGACGTAATCGACGTTGGTATTCTCGTTCTCGATATTGAGCTTGCGGAACGCGAGCAGCTGCTTGAGCTCCTTGACGAAGGCCTTGACGACCGCATAGCCGGAGAAGCTTTCCTGAGCGAAATCCGAAAGATTGGAAAACGCCTGCTGCCTCGTCTCCCATTTTTTCATCATCGCCTTGCCCATTACGGTGCCGATAACGAGTATGAGGGCGAGCGGGATGAGCGTCAGAAGCGTCATCACCACGTCCATGCGCCACATGTTGTAGAAGCCGAGCACGCCCAGAAAGAGCGCGTCGAAGAACATGAGCATACCGTCGCCGAAGCATTCCTGGATCGTGTCGAGGTCGTTGGTGAATAGGCTCATCAGGTTGCCGACCTTGTTGATCTGGTAATAATCGCGGGAGAGATCCTTGCAGTGATCGAACATCTCGATGCGGATATTGGTCTCGACCCTTATTGCCGCGCCGAAGAAGCAGACGCGCCAAAGGAAGCGTCCAACCACCATAACGGCCACTATGCCCACGATGGGCAGGCAGATCTTATCCAGCAGGAAATCGAGATCGAACGCGGTGTAAGCGCCCTGATAGAGCACGGTGCCCTTGTTCATGCCGTCGATCAGCATGCCGTAAAGATTGGGTATCAAAAGCTGAAAATAATCCACCATTACCAAAGCGAGCGCACCGAGGATCAGCAACGGCGCGTATTTTAAGTAATAGCGGTTGATGTGTTTTCCGAATATCAAATCAAACACCCCCCAAAGATCAAGTCCCCCGCTGCGAGATGCGGGCGCGAAAAAAACAGCTTGTGACTCCATTATAATGTGGGATCGGAAAAAGTCAAGGGGAATATTCTCGGAGCCACCTTTGGGGTTGACTGGATGAACGATTTGCTTTATAATTAAATGGTTGAAAATACAAATGGAGGTTATATCCATGGGTCATATTAACGTAAAATCCGAGATCGGGCCGTTAAAGAGGGTCATGCTGCACCGCCCCGGTGTAGAGCTTGCCAACCTGATGCCCGATTTTTTGGAGCGCATGCTTGCCGAGGACACTCCCGACGTTGAAATGGCGGGGCGCGAGCACGACGTATTTGCCGGCATACTGCGCGGCGCCGGTGTGGACGTGGTCTACATCGAGAAGGAATTCGCCAAGGTCGTGGAGGATGACGATATCCGCAGGGCGTTCATCGAGGATTTCGTCGAGATAGGCGTGAAGGGTGATTCATTGAAGCCCGCCGTGAAGGAATACCTGCTCTCCGTTCCCGCCGAGGGGCTTTTCGACGCCGTTGCCAAGGGCATAACGCGCGACGACCTGAAGGACGTTTCGAAAAAGCCCATCCAGTGCACGGTTTTGAGCGATTACCCCTTCCTTACCGATCCCCTGCCCAACATCTATTTCACAAGGGACATAAGCTTTTCGATCGGCACCGGGCTTGCGATCTCATCCATGAACATGCCCGCGCGCATGCGCGAAACGCTTTTCATAAGGTATCTGCACAAGTACGGTGAAAAGTTCGGCAAGGGCGAAGTCGATCTGCTCTATGATTACAACTGCGGCTGCCCCATCGAGGGCGGCGACGTGCTCTCTCTCTCCGATAAGTGCGTTGCCATAGGCTGCGGCGAGAGGACGAGCGTGGCGGCTGTGGAAAAGCTGGCAAAGACGCTCTTTACAAGGGGCTATGAGAAGGTGCTCCTTTTCAAGAATCCCGAGAGCCGCACCTATATGCACCTTGACGTTTTGATGACCCACGTGGATTACGATAAATTCCTCGCTCATCCCTGCATGGCGCACAAGTGGTTCGACGTGTATGAGCTGACCCCCGCGGGGCACGGCGAGATAAACGTCACGCGCACCACCGACGGAGTTGACAGGATACTCGAGCGCGCGCTGCATCTCGATCACGTGAGCTTTATCGAGATGGGCGGCGGAAACGACATCGTCTACAAGCGCGAGCACTGGAACATGGGCTCGAATTCGCTTGCGATCGCGCCCGGCAACATAATCACCTATGACCGCAACCACGTGACCAACGCCCTTTTGGACAAGGCGGGAGTGCACGTAAATCCGATCCCCGGCGGCGAGCTTTCAAGAGGCCGCGGCGGCCCCAGGTGCATGAGCATGCCCATGCTGCGCGAGGATATCTGGTAAACCGATCAGCCCGGGAACAAAGCCCGGGCTTTCTTTATGGGATCAAGCTATGAACGTGATATTTGAATCCGACCTTGCCTCCCCCGCCCTGCTGCCGTATTCGGGGCTGACGGGCGCACAGCTCAAAGCCGCAGGCGGCGAAGGGCTGTTTATTGCCGAAAGTCTTAACGTGATAACCGCCGCGCTCGAGGCGGGGCATAAGCCCGTATCGCTTTTGACCGGGGAGAAGCATATTCCCGCGATCGAGGAGGCGATAGGCGGGCTGTTGGGCGGCACTCCCGTCTACACCGCCGCGCCCGAAGCGCTGGAGAGGCTGACGGGCTTTAAGCTCACCCGCGGGGTGCTCTGCGCCATGAAGCGCATGCCCCTGCCCGACGCTGACGAGATACTGAAAAAAGCCCGCCGCATAGCGGTGCTGGAGGGCGTGAACGATCCCGAGAATGTGGGCTCGATATTCCGCTCGGCGGCGGCTTTGGGTATGGACGCGGTGCTCACCGCCTCGAATTGCTGCGATCCCCTGCACCGCAGAGCGGCGCGCGTGAGCATGGGCGCGGTTTTCAGGATCCCCCGGGCGGTGCTGCCATGCAGGGAGGACGACCGCAACCGGGTCGATATCCGTCCGCTGAAGAGGGCCGGATTTGTGACGGCAGCCGCCGCGCTTACGGATTTGGCAGTCCCCGTGAACGACGAAAGGCTGAAATCGGCGGAAAAGCTTGCGGTGCTGCTGGGAGCCGAGGGGCCGGGGCTTAAGGCCGCCACGATAGCGGAATGTGACGCGGCGGTGAAAATACCTATGGCTCACGGGATGGATTCGCTGAACGTCGCCTCGGCTTCGGCAGTGCTTTTCTGGGAGCTGGGGATCCGCCAAGGCCCGTAAAAAGGCCCGTTTAACGTCCAAAAAGCATATTGTTTTCAGTTTATTCACAATTATTGCCATAAAAACATTGAAATGAGCATCGGATTCTGTTATAATGACTGTGTATGAAAATGCCGTACCATATGTGCGTAAACAAAGGAGATACACTATGAAATGTACGAACTGTGGGTTTGACAACCCGGATTATCTGGAATACTGCCGGAACTGCTCCGCTCAGCTTCCCAAGGCCGACGGCGAGCAGGCAAAGCCCACCTGGGGTTTTGTGAAGGCGCCGCAGTGGGCGGAGCCCGATTTTTCCGCCGATTCCGTAAGCGAAGATGACGTGCCCGCCGATTTCGTTTCCGAGATCGACACCGGCCGTCTTGCGCGTGAGGCCGCAGAGCGCAGGGCCGCCGCCGAGGAAGCCGCTAAGAAAGCAAAGCGCGCCGCCGAAGCCGCCGCTGCCGCTCAGGCTGCGGAAAATGCCCGTGCCGCAGAGCGCAAAGCGTATGAGGAGCGCCGTGCCGCAGAGCGCAGGGCCGCCGAGGACGCCCGTGCCGCCGAGCGCAGAGCCGAGGAAGAAAGGCTTATGGCCGAGCGCCGCGCCGCGGAGCGCAGGGCGCAGACCCGCAAGCCCGCCGCCTATGATTATGAGGATGAAGAGATCGAGGACGAGGAAGAGGAGAATCCCCGCGGACTCAGTCCCCTCTTCGGCAATATCTTCAAGCGCAAGGACAAGCCCTCCCGCAAGTATGACGACGAATATGACGACGAGGATGAGGACGAAGAGGAAGAAGAGCGCTACACCGTGCGCCGCACCTCCGGCCGCGGCGGCAAAAAGTCCGGCGGCGGATTCAACCTCCAGACTGCCATCAAGATCGCCGCGATCGTTGCCCTGCTGGCGATACTTGCCGTTGCGGGCTATCTGATCGTCAGCCGCATACAGTCCTGCGCCGCTGACAACGCCTCCCCCACCGGCACCGCCAAGGCGCCCGTGATCACCCCCAACGACAAAGAGCCCGGCACCTATCTTGTTACCGTCTATGCAAAGAACGGCAAGGTGCTCGTTTACGAGACCAGCGACGGCACCAAGCAGGAAGCCACCGTTAAGTATGACGACACCCTTACCTTCAAGGTGCACGAGATAAGCCTGATGCCCACCGAACCCCTTGACGGATCGGTATGCCAGGCCACTCCCAAGGTCTATATCAAGAATGACGACGGCTCACTTACCCCGATCGAGAACATGCCCGCCGTGACGCTCAACGTGCCCGCGATCAGCGTGACCTATGACTGCCCCGACAGTATCGTTTCCGAGGACGGCAAGGTGAACGTATCCGGTCATATCGACTATATCGGCACCGATCTGACCGTTGACGGCGAAAAGGTTGCCATCAATCAGGACGGCAGCTTCGCACACGAGGTCGTCTATGAGGACACCGGCGATTACTCCATCGATATCGAAGGCAGGCTCGGCGGCTATCAGATCTACAGGCACAGGCTGAACGTCACCGTTGAGAAGGCCACTCCCGCCACCGCGCTCATTGAGCTGCCCTGGGAATACGGCGATACGACCTTCGCTCAGCGCGTGAAGAACTCCTCCGACACCATCACCGTCAAGGCCAAGGCTCCCGCGGGCTCCACCGTTGCGGTATCCTGCGATTCCTCCAACGCCTCCGTTGACAATGCCAATCCCACCGTTGGCGAGGACGGCACCTTCTCCTTCAACGTGAAGATGGCCTATGCGGGTGATTACGTGATCCACATGACCTGCACCTCCGAATCCGGCCAGGTCTCCGACAGGGATATCCACGTGCAGAGGGCGCCCGAATGGTCCTCCTACACCGGCGGCGCGTTTGCGTTCAATTATTCCTCCTTCTCCTATGCGAGCAAGCAGGCCTATAACGTCAAGGGCACCATCACCGAGATCATGCAGGACGGCGATTACATACTTGCCGTGCTTGAGACCGCTGACGGCAACAAGCTCCTTCTCGAGTACCATAACCATTACGGCTCCGCAGGCGCGGTGACCGTGGGTCAGGCATATGAGAAGATCTACGGCCGTCCCGACGGTCTTGACGAGGCTACCGGCCTTCCCAAGTGCTACGTCTGGTTCATCGACGACTGATCGGTAAATGCTTAAGAGCGGGCAAACACCCGCTCTTTTTTATTGTATCGGAATCCTTTTTATGCTATAATACGATAAATGGTTTCATTATGAGGTGACCCGATTGAGCGCTTTCGCATTGAAGATAATAGCCTGCATAACCATGCTGATAGACCATGCCGCATACGTTTTTCAGCCTCAGCTGGATTCCGTTGCGCCGTGGATCTATATCGTGTGCCGTATGATAGGCCGCCTGGCCTTTCCGCTTTTTGCAATGGGCATTGCCGAAGGCGCTGTGCACACCTCCAACGCAAAGAAATACATTTCGCGCATGTTCCTTTTTGCCCTGATCGCGCAGATACCCTTCTCGCTGATGACGGGCGTGCATTCGCCATCCGTCACGCTCGATCTGTTCGGGCTTAAGATAGGCTTCAAATACGAGCTGTCCGTAATGGTCACGCTCCTTCTCGGTCTGATCGTTTCAAGCGGCATACAGAACGGCAAGCATCTTCGCGCGGCGCTTGCGCTGCTGCTGGCGTTCCTTCTCGACCGTACGGTGGGTATGGATTACGGCCTGCTCGGCGTGCTGTTCATCGTGGGCCTGTACCTTACCCGCTCGAGGAAGGGCGCAAGGCTCTTTGTGCTGCTTCTGTTCTCGGTATGCCTGTATCTTTCCCCGCTCAAGGAATTCGCAAAGGAGCTTGTCGGCGGCTCGCCCGCGGTCATATCACGGGGCGTGCTGAACTTCCTGGCGACCCTTGCCTCCGGACTGCTGATGCTTGCTTACAACAGGCAGAAGGGGCATTCATCCGGACTTTTCTTCTACATATTCTATCCTGTGCACATGCTGATCATAGTCGGCGCATTCTATGCGATGCTGATCGTTTAAGGAGTCCTTATGAAGTTTTCTCCGCTTTACAGCGGTTCATCCGGCAACTGCTCCGTGGTCTCCCTTGGGAACACGCACGTGCTCGTTGACGCCGGCATGACGGGCAAATCGATAATCGCCGCGCTCTCGCAGGTGGGGATCGACCCGCACGAGCTTTCCGCGATAGTCGTGACGCACGAGCACTCCGACCATATCAAAGCCGTGGGCATTATGTCGCGCAAGTTCGACATACCCGTATATGCCAACGAGGGAACATGGAAGGCCATGTCGCCCCTTATAGGCGACGTTGCAATGCGCAATATCCGCGCATTCGTCACGGGGCAAAACTTTTACATAGGCGATATCGACGTGACCCCTTTCCCGCTCAGTCACGACGCCGCGGAGCCCGTGGGATACACCTTCTTTGCCAAGGGGATAAAGCTGGTATATATGACCGACACCGGTTATGCTTCGGAAAAGCTGCGCGAAACGGCCTCGGGAGCGGATCTTCTGTTTCTTGAATCGAACCACGACCTTGACATGCTGCGCAGCGGCCCCTATCCCTATCAGCTCAAGCGGCGCATACTTTCGGACAAGGGGCATCTTTCCAACGTTGCCGCGGGAAGCCTGCTCACAAAGCTCTATCCCACCGGAGTGCGCCGCGCGATACTCGCTCATTTGAGCGGCGAAAACAACACCGAACGGATCGCCTATTCGACCGTGCGCGGAGCGCTCGAGGACGAGGGCATACCCGAAAAGGATTTCTTTCTGACCGTCGCCCACCGCGACCGCGTGACGGGCGTTTTTGAGCTGTGAGGCCGCCATGAACATAATCAAAAAATCATCCCTGCTGTTTCTGCTCTGCACAGGCATCTACCTGATGCTGTCGCTTGCCCTGTCGGCATTCCTCAGGGACGTCTCGCAGGACGCCGCTATGCTTATAAGCTCCATCGCCGTATCCATACCCGCGTTCCTGCTGCCGGCGCTGTGGTTCCGCCGCAGGGAGAGCTTTCCGCGCTTTAAGGCGCCTCCCTTCACGCATATACTCATTGCCGCGGCAATAGGCGTGGGCTCCGTGCTCATGAACGAGGCGCTGTCCCTTATCACCGGCGGGATATTCTATGGCGTTGAGATACAGTCGAACTCCACTACGGCGGCGACCATTGCCGGCATGGATCCCATCGTAATGATCGTGTCGCTGGTGCTTATACCACCCGTCAGCGAGGAATTCATCATGCGCGGCACTCTGCTTGAAAGCTTCCTTCGTGGAAGCCCGGTTTGGGGCGCGGTGCTCACCTCGCTCCTTTTCGCCCTGCTGCACGCCGCTCCCAGCTCGATACTGATCTACTTCGGCCTCGGCATGGTTTTCGCATTCGTTTACATCATCACAAGGAACGTGTGGCTGACCATGACGGTGCATCTTGTCAACAATCTTTCGGCGGTGATACTGGCGCTTACCGCCGCCGACGCCGCCGCGGATCCCGATGCGCTGATAGACGCCGCCGTGCAGGATATCGCCACCCTTCCCGATCCCCATATGGTACTATATCTGATAAACGGTATAAGCCTTGCCATTGCTGCCGGCGCGATCATAGTCCCACTCATATTCCTGCTGAAGTTCTCCTGCAAAAAGCGTGGCCTGGGCATGTACAGACGGGGCGAGGATTCGCTTGAGGACGGCTCCCTGCTTCCTCTTGAGGAAGGTATGCAGCCCGCGGGACGCAGGCCGGAGCTTATTCCGAATACTTACCTTTGGCTGTGTCTGGGGCTGCTGATCGTGCTGAATGTAATATCGGGACTTTCCGAATTCGGAGTGCTGAAATGAAGATCCGCCTGATATGTATTGGAAAATTAAAGGAACGGTTCTATACCGAGGCCGTGTCCGAGTTCTCAAAACGGCTGTCGCGCTTCTGCGAGCTCGAGATAGTCGAGCTGCCCGATGAGCGCGTTGCCGAATCCCCCTCCCCGGCCGAGATAGAGCGTGTGAAGGGGATCGAATGCAGAAGGATCGCCGACAAGCTATCCCAAAGTGATTACGTGATCGCGCTTGATCCGAGGGGAAAGCAGCTTTCGAGCGAGGAGCTTTCGGCCTCTCTGCAGGACTGCATGCTGCGGGGACACAGCCGCATCGCGCTGCTGATCGGGGGCTCGCACGGGCTTACGGACGAGATACGCCGAAGCGCGGACATGGTCCTGAGCTTTTCACGCATGACATTCTCGCATCAGATATTCCGCATAATGCTGCTTGAGCAGATCTACCGCGCGTTCAAAATTCTCAGCGGCGAACCTTATCACAAATAAGCATCTCAAAACAAAGCAAAGCCGGGGGCGCGTGCCCTCGGCTGTTTGCTTTAAACTCTTTTGGGATCGATTACCAGTTGATCTGGATGTTGGGATTCATGTCAGTGAAGGACACCTCGTTCTCATCGCCGAACTCGCCGTCGTCGGTGTTGGTGATGTCGGTGACTTCAAAGCTTACGATCTCCAGTTCAGGGTCGGTATAACGCTTCATGTTTATACTCCTTTCAATAATTTTATCGCCCGGCCCTGCGAGTTTGACCGCGCAGGGCCGACATAACAATGGTTCAGTTCCTCATTACTGATTGAGGATGTCGTTAACAGTCGTCTTAAGAGCGTCGCAGGTAGCGGTGCCGGTCGTCTCGCCCATCACATAGGTAAGGGTGGGAACGAGGGAGAACTCGACGTCGAACTTATCCTCGGGAATGCCCTTGACAACAACGGTCACACGGTAAGTCCAGTTGGTCTTATCCATCGAGAAGATGGAGTTGGCGGCGATAGTGTTCGTGGTGCCGTTATCCATCTTAAGATCGACGGAAATGTCGGTGATCTGGTAGTAATCGGTGGTGGGACCGTAGGTCTTGCCCTTGTAGTTGACGTAGGAATCGTTGAAGGTCACTTCGAAGATGAAGCGGACGTCCTTCTTACCGTCCTCGGTCGTACGGGCACGGAGCTCGGCGCCCTGAGCCGCGATCGTGGGAGCTACGGGGTTGTAATTCTCGGTGAAGGTCGCGGTGTATTCAGCCTCGCCGGTTACCTCGACAAGCTCGGGATTCCAGCCCGCGAAGGTGTAGGTGTACTGGCCGTTGGGCTCCTTGGTGGGAGTCTCGCCGGTGTACTCGGGCATTGTGCCGTACTCGACATCGGTCTGCTGCAGGACGGTGCCGTCCTCATTCTTGAAGGTGATCTGGTACTTGTTGACGATCTGGGTGAAGGTCGCGGTGTATTCAGCCTCGCCGGTTACCTCGACAAGCACGGGAGACCAGCCAGCGAAGGTGTAGCTGTACTGAGCATTGCCTTCCTTGGTAGGAGTCTCGCCGGTGTACTCGGGCATCGTGCCATACTCGACGTCGGTCTGCTGCAGGACGGTGCCGTCCTCATTCTTGAAGGTGATCTGGTACTTGTTGACGGTCTCAGCGAATACCGCGGTATAGGT
>JAEEGL011246204.1_pt1 | contig 47112 bp, 43 predicted proteins | sample 9134231 | NCBI WGS metagenome assembly JAEEGL01 (sample SAMN16246548, study PRJNA631951) | gut metagenome | biome: gut microbiome; feature: rumen; material: fiber-attached | host: Bos | place: Iran: Karaj | collected 2018-10
CAAGCCCTACAATATCCTCCTGCCCGCAAACTATGATTCAAGCAAGAAGTACCCCGTGCTTTACCTGCTTCACGGCTTCTTCGAGAACGAGAACCGTATGATTACACAGGGCAACGGTCAGATGTATACTCAGCAGATCATAGGCAATGCTATCGCTTCCGGCGAGGCAAAGGATATGATCGTAGTCGTACCCTTCGTATTCACAAGCGCTACGATGAACGACGCTACAGGCTTTGCTGATCAGGGTTCAAACGAGGGCTACGACAACTTCGTTGACGATATAGTTGACAGCCTCATGCCTCATATAGAGAGCAAGTACAGCGTAGCTACAGGCAAAGAGAATACGGCTGTAACCGGCTTCTCAATGGGCGGACGCGAGTCTCTCCAGATCGGTATGAAGTACGGCAGCAAGTTCGGATATGTGGGAGCTATATGTCCCGCACCGGGCACACAGGGCTCATTCAAGTGGAACAGCGCCGCTGATACCCCCTATCTCATAATGATAACCGGCGGTACACAGGACGACGTTGTCGGACTGAATACTCCTGAGGGATATCATAACAACTTCACAAAGAACAACGTACCTCATGTATGGCACGTTGTACAGAACGGACACCACGGTGACGACTCGATACATTCACATCTCTACTGCTTTGTAAGAGGTGTGTTCCAGGCAACGGAATAATAAAAAAACAGCCGGCAGTCGATAAAAACTGCCGGCTGTGATTTTTTATTCAAGATCAAGAAGGCCTGCCTGTATAGCCTGTGCGTCGCCAACGGTTATGCCGTCGCCTGTATTGCACACATCTCCGTTGAATCTTCCTGCGTATGACAGCTGGTACTTATCGGGATTTGCAAGTGCCTGCATTATCGCTACCGCATCTGAGAGATCAACATTGCCGTCGCCGTTTGCGTCGCCTGAACGCTCAACGTCAACATCTGAAGTACAAGCAGGGCTGAGCTTTTCCGGATGATACTTGACAGCTGAAATGCCGTTTGCGTCTGCGAGCATTTCAATATATGCCGAGTAACTGCACTGGAAGTTGCTGTAGAGCTCATCTGCTTCTTCCTCGCTCATTCCGAGTGAGTAAGCAAGATCAAGAATTTTCAGATCGTGGATATCACCGCTTAATCCGTTTCCGTTGATATCGCAGTTCTCTGAGAAGAATTTCCTAACATTTTCCGGAAGCACCGAATCATCAGCACCGTAACCTGACTGGAGGTCTTCGCTGTAGATGATGGTATTGAAAAGATCGGCAGTGCCGATAACTCCGTCACCATCCGTATCGGGAAGCTGAACTTCGCCTGATCCAAGCATATTCCAGTATTCAGTGAATTCTCTGTTGAACAATGCTCCGTTGTATTCTGTATACTCGTTGTCTGAGAGCCATTCGCCGCAATTGAACTTTAGGCATTTTGCAAGGGCGAATTTTCCTGAACCGTCAAGAAGACTGTCAAAGTAGGCTTCATCGAACTGCTGTGAGGTGATTCCGTTCTTTTCGATGCAGTACATTTCTGCATACTCATAGAACCAGTCGCACCTGAGCTCGGAGGTAACATAGTCGTAGGCTGCTTTGCAGCGCTCGGTTATCTCCTCCGGAACGGCAGGCTTTTCCTCGTCGGACAGGCTGTTGAACATGAAGAAGTGATGGTTATAGCCGTAAAGCCACAAGTAGTTCAGGTCAGCGTAGTCGTAAGTGCCGTCGCCGTTTACATCGCAGCTGATATTTCCGCTGAGCTCAGCCTCGCAGAACGCCGGATATGACGCCATGAGGTAATTTGACTGAATGCTCAGCTCGTCGGTGAAGTCGTCAGAGAGGGAACGCTCAAACTGGCGGTCACAGTGGCATGGAACATCGGGTTCAAAGGTATACTGAGCATTTATGCCAGTATATGATTCTGATGACAGATCGTTTATCTTCAGACCGTTTCTGAGAAGATAGAATCTGATAAGGTGCTCTGCATCATTCCTGTCAACTTTGCCGTTATTGTCGTAATCTCCTGTGGATACGATATTTTCGGCAATAGCCTCGTCTGTTTCGTAGGATAATGTATATCCGTATAACAGAGCGCAGTCGTTGAGATCGAAGGAACCGTTTCCGTCGATGTCGGTAACAAGGTCACCGTTCTCCATCATAGGGAACATTTCTATTTCCTCATCCCAGATCCTTCCGGCAGGAACATTCTCAAACATAGCATTTGCAGATAATGCTGCGGCATTCAGAGCAGTTGCTATAGCAGCTGCAGCCGCGGTTAACTTCTTCATGGCGGGTACCCCTTTCATACTTTTATAAAAATCGGTTATAAGTGGACGGATTATCTTATACTTATATAATACAACACTTTTGAATAAAAATCAATAGTTTTCGTAGAAAATCTACAAATTATATTTATTTAACTAAAGATATAGGTTAATAAATATAAGAAAATATGATGACTTTTTCCCTCTGCTGATTTGACAATTATCGTCATGTATATTATAATAAATAAGTATGGTTTTCACGGGCAGATATTTATGAGGTCTGCTTACAATTCTGTCGGAAGGAGAATTTGCGTGAGCAGTATTAAACGCAGAAAGGGAAAGAGCAGGATCGCTTTCCCGGAGGATTACTGTGTAGTTGATATAGAAACTACCGGGCTTGATCCGGCAGAGAACGAAATAATCGAGATAGCTGCTGTCCGTTACCGCGGCGGCAGGAAGGACGCGGTGTTTACCACCCTTATTAAGCCTGAACACCGTATAAGCCCGTTCATTACCGAGCTTACGGGCATAGACGACGGAATGGTGAGCGACGCTCCCTGTATTTCCGGAGCAATAATGGATTTTTATGAGTTTGCCGGAAATGATATCCTTATGGGCTACAATGTCAATTTCGATATAAATTTTCTATACGATAATCTGCTGCGCTGTCACGGTATACTGCTTGAAAATGATTTTGTGGACGTTCTTCGCTTTGCGCGGAAGGTGCTGCCGCTTCTTCCGGATCGCAGACAGACTACTGTGGCGGATCATTACGGTATATCCGTAACAGGCGCTCACCGTGCGGAAAAGGACTGCGAGATATGCAACGCCTGTTACCTGTGCCTGCGGGACGAGATGCGCAGGCAGGACCTGGAGTGAATAATGGCGGAGAAGAAAATGAGAGACAGGCTCTTTGAGCTGGCTGCCGGACGCTTCGGCACAAGACCGGAGTACCTGTGGAAAAGGACGCCGGACTGTGCGGTGCTGAGATGCAGCAATAATGATAAATGGTATGCCATAGTCATGGACGTTGATGGCTCCAAGCTCGGACACCCAGAGCTGGGAAAGGTCGATATCGTGAATGTCAAGTGCAGTCCTCTGATGACCGGATCCCTCTGTGGCATGAAAGGGATATTCCCGGCTTATCATATGAACAAGGAGAGCTGGATATCCGTACTCCTTGACGGCAGTGTGGATATGGAGCAGATAAAGGCTCTGCTGGAAATGAGCCACGAGCTTGCCTCAAAAAGCTCAGGAGAAAAAAAGCTGCGCACGGAGACAAAGGAATGGCTGATACCTGCGGCGCCTGCAATGTATGACGTTGAGCAGGACTTCCGCCGTGACGGTTCAATACTATGGAAGCAGACCGCAAACTTCATCGCGGGAGATACGGTCTATATATACATGGCTTCACCGGTATCCGCGGTGATGTACAGGTGTATCGCTGAAGAAGTAAATATCCCGTATAAGTACGACAACGGGAGCTATCATATAAGAAAGGCGGCAAGACTGAAGCTGACGCACCGATTCAGCGCTGAGGATATGCCCCTTTCAAGAATGAAGGAGCTTGGCGTGACAGCTGTCCGCGGCGCAAGAGGAGTGCCCGGTACGCTGAGCCGTGAACTTAAAGGATTATGCGCCGGACGCTGAGAGCGGCATGGTTGCATTTTCAGGCGCTCTGTGATATAATAACATTTGTAACAACTTGATTTTCCGCTTTTGACAGGAGGAACTTTATGCTGAATGCTGATCTGAAAGAATTTGAGTTCATCTCAGATTTTGATGAGCTTGTGATCTCGGCTGTTCTTGCAGTGCCGTCCGGTGAGGTGAATGGCATTGTGCAGATCGTTCATGGCATGAACGAACACAAGGAACGATATTATCCGTTTATGGACTATCTTGCCGAACAGGGATTCATTACGGTCATACACGATAACCGCGGCCACGGAAAAAGTATCGTTGAGGCTGACGACCTCGGATTCATGTTCAGAAACGGCGGCGAGGGATTTATAAGCGATATCGCCCAGTTCAACAAGAGAATAAGGGAAGCCTATCCGGGAGTTCCCGTATTTATGATAGCGATCGGTATGGGTGCCGCAGGAGCAAGGTGCTTCCTGAAGGAGCATGACAGCGACCTCGACGGTATAGTTCTTCTCGGAACTGTCTGCCACAGCTCATTCTCGCCGGTGGCAAGGACTATCAGTTCCGTTTCTGCCAAGAGACCGGGAAGCCGTTTCAGGAGCGAGAAGATATTCAACGCCGTAGACGACGGCTTCGGACAGTTTTTTGAAGATCCCATAAATTCATGGAGATGCAGCGACGCGGACGCGGTACTGGCGTTCAATGAAGATCCGCTGTGCAATTTCAAGCCTACCCTGAACTGCTATGAGGAGCTGATATGGCTGGTGAAGCAGTCCTGCTCGTCAAGGGGCTGGAAGGTTACAAATACCACGCTGCCGATACGCTTTATATCCGGCAAGGAGGACCCGGCGATGATCTCGGAGAAGAAGTTCATGCGCTCGGTGAACCGGCTGGAGAAAATGGGCTACGAGAGCATATCCCACAGGCTTTTTGACGGTATGCGCCATGATGTGCTCATGGAAAAGAACAGTATAAACGTATATAAAGATATAGCCAAGACGCTGTTTTCATGGCTTGACCGCTGGAATGACAAGCATTCGGCAGCTGCTGCCGCAGAGCCTCCCGCGGAAACTCAGCCTGAGGAAGCAGTACAGGAATAATACAGAATAACAGAGTGCGGCAGCTGCCCGCGATGAAAGGAATAATTATGGATATCAATAAAACACTTGCCAGGGAATTCGGACTCAGACAGGAACAGGTAGACAATACCGTTGCCCTTATCGACGACGATAAGACTATCCCGTTCATAGCCCGTTACCGTAAGGAGCTGACAGGCTCACTTGATGATCAGATACTCCGTGAACTCTATGACAGGCTCATGTATCTCCGCAACCTTGAAAAGCGCAAGGAGGAGGTAACTGCCGCTATCACCGAGCAGGAGAAGATGACCCCGGAGATAGAAGCGGCTATAAGCGCTGCCGTTACACTGGTGGAGGTCGAGGATATCTACCGTCCCTTCAAGCCCAAGCGCCGTACACGTGCGAGTATCGCCCGTGAGAACGGTCTTGAGCCGCTTGCTGTTATGATAATGGAGCAGGATAACTCCACAGAGCCTGAAAAGGAAGCAGAGGCTTTCATCGACGAGGAAAAGAAGATAACCGACGCTCAGACCGCTTTGCAGGGCGCAATGGATATCATTGCCGAGGATATCTCCGACGACGCTGATATCAGAAAGAAGCTCCGTGCCCTTGCAGGCGAAAAGGGAGAACTGGTATCAAAGGCTGCGGACCCCGAAGCAGATAGCGTATATATGAACTACTACGAATACTCCGAGGCAATCCCGAAGGTGGCGAACCACAGAGTTCTTGCCCTTGACAGAGGCGAGAAGGAGAACTTCCTGAAGGTATCCGTTACTCTTGACGAAACTCTTGCCACTGACGTTATCTTCGGCAAGTACATCAAGGCTAACAATGCCTGCGGAGAGCTTGTGAGAGCAGCTGCGGCAGACAGCTACAAGAGACTTATATTCCCGTCTATCGAGCGTGAGATACGCTCCGAGATGAGCGCAAAGGCAGCAGAGGAGTCCATAAAGGTATTTGCTGCGAATCTCCGTCAGATGCTTCTTCAGCCGCCGCTAAAGAGCAGCATTATCCTCGGTCTTGACCCCGGATACGCACACGGCTGCAAGACGGCAGTAATCGACGGCACAGGCAAGGTACTCGATACTGCTATAATCTACCCCGTAGGCTCTGCCGGAGCAGTTGAGGCTGCAAAGAAAAAGGTCAAGGAATTCATACAGAAATACAACGTAAACGTGATATCTATCGGAAACGGCACAGCTTCACGCGAAACAGAGAGCTTTGCGGCAGAGATAGTAAAGGAAGTGCCTCAGGACGTAAGTTACATGGTAGTAAGCGAGGCAGGAGCTTCAGTATACTCAGCTTCAAAGGTCGCTGCGGAGGAGTTCCCGGAGTATGACGTATCCATCAGAGGAGCTATATCTATAGCCCGCCGTCTGCAGGATCCACTTGCGGAGCTTGTTAAAATAGACCCCAAGGCTATAGGCGTGGGACAGTATCAGCATGATATGCCCCAGGCAAGAATGAGCGAGGCTCTCGGCGGAGTAGTCGAGGACTGTGTTAACTCTGTAGGAGTTGACCTCAATACAGCTTCACATTCACTGCTTTCATATATCGCGGGCATCAATGCCTCCGTGGCAAAGAATATCGTTGCCTACCGTGAGGAGAACGGCAGATTCACAGACCGCAAGGAACTGCTCAAAGTCCCTAAGCTGGGCAAGAAGGCATTCGAGCAGTGCGCAGGCTTCCTGAGAGTCCGTGACGGCAAGAATCCCCTTGACAATACTGCTGTTCACCCCGAAAGCTACGAGGCGGCTTCATCACTTCTCAGCGAGTGCGGATTCACACTGGCTGACATCGCAGGCGGCGGAGCAACAGGCATAAACGAAAAAGCCGACAGCATCGGCATTGACAATATAAGCAAGTCCCTCGGAATAGGCGTTCCCACTCTCACAGACATCATCGGAGAGCTCAAAAAGCCGGGACGCGACCTTCGTGACGAGCTTCCCGCGCCTCTTCTCAGAAGCGGTGACGTCATGGAGATAAAGGATCTCAAGCCCGGCATGGAGCTTGTGGGAACAGTCCGCAATATTATCGATTTCGGCTGCTTTGTAGATATCGGAGTACATGAGGACGGTCTTGTTCATATCTCCCAGATATGCAGCAAGTATATCAAGCACCCTCTCGAAGCCGTAAAGGTGGGAGAGGTAGTAAAGGTAAGGGTACTTGACGTTGACCTCAAGAGGAACCGTATATCCCTTACAATGCGCCTTAACGACGAAGAAGAGAAGAAGCAGCAGAAGTCAGGACGCAGACATGACAATAACAGAAAGCGCGAGGATCGTCAGCCCAAGGGCTTTGACGCTTCAAAGCTCCATAACAGCAGCTTCCGTATAAAGCAGAAGTAAGGAGCGGAAAATGAGTATAAAAACAGAGGAGCAGGAGCTTGTCTGCGCGGTCTGCGGAGAAAAGTCCTCACAGACCGTTATATTGGAGTGTGAACCGGACAGGAGCGTTCCTGATCTTGATATGCGCCCCGGCGAGCCGCACCGCTCCTATATAAAATACTGGGTGAGCAAGTGCCCTCACTGCGGCTACTGCAACGCTTCAATAGAGATACCTGTTCTGTTCACGAAGGAATACCTTCAGAGCGGCAGTTATAATAAGTACGATGACAGCCTTTCTGGAAGCTTTATGAAAATGTCCCTTGTATGCGAAAAGAACAAGGTGTATGATGAAGCTCTCAAAGCCTGCCTGTATGCCGCATGGGCATATGACGATGAGGAAAATGACGAAAAGGCTGTGGAGTGCCGCAGGGCTGCGGTAAAGATATTCGACAGCCACAGGGCTTATTTCTCGGAAAAGCCGGATATCCTGCTGCTCCTTGCCGATATAATGCGCAGGAGCGGAAGCTTTGAACGTGTTGTCAGCGAATACGGAAAAAGATTCATGGGTTCCGGTCTCATGACGGCTATTGCGGCTTATGAGGCGGAGCTTGCGGGAAAAAAGGACAGCAGCTGTCATAAGGCAGACGAAGCTCCGGGAGTATCAGTGAAATAACATTTTGCGCCGCACTGAGAGTGCGGCTTTGTTCTGACCTGCATTGACAACAGTGATAAATAGTGATATAATCGGAATAAAAAAGGACAGACAAACGGAGGAAATAATATGAAAACAAAAGCAATGCTTCTTGTGATTTGTACGGCGGTATTCTGCACTTTTGCAGGCTGTGAGCACAAGAACAAGCCTTATAAGCCGTCTTACAGCAATGCAAAGGTGCAGATGCAGAACGGTGAATCCTATGAGGAAGCTCTGAAGGAGTGCTTCAATGCCACCTATTCTCTCGGAGGCGGCGAGGTGTTCTATGAGTATATGTACCCTGATGAAGCTATCAACGCGATGAAAGAGTCGGGAGACTATGACAAGCTTATAACACAATTCAATATCGGACAGGAAAGCCAGTTCGGAGAGAACAGTGATAAGCTGACATTTGATAAGATAACAGATTCTCATGATATAAACGAGACGCAGATAACTGCGGTAAAGAGCTATCTTAAAAATATGTGTGCGCCTTTTGTGGAGGAGATAACTGAGGATCAGTTCGATGTAAAAGAGGGATATGAGGTCAATTACTCGTATCTTAACAACGGTGAAAAAGCCGGAACAGATACTGTTCTGGTGATAAAGCTCAACGATGAAGGCTGGAAGGTCATAACCGGCTGACGGAGGAAAAGATGAAAAGGGATTCAGGATATAATACGAAGCAGAAGGAAAAACTGCTGGAATATCTGATGAAAAACAAGGAAAAGCATACCAATGTGCAGGAAATAAGCGCCTATCTCTCAGCTGAGGGCTCTTCTGTGGGAGTTGCAACTATCTACAGACAGCTCGACAGACTTGTTGAACAGGGGCTTGTCCGCAAGTATGCTTTCGACGGAAAGACCTGCGCCTGCTATCAGTATATCGAAAATGAAGAGCAGTGCCGCAGCCATTTCCATCTGAAATGTCTTGGCTGCGGCAGGCTGATACATCTTGACTGCGAACACCTTGCGGATATCACGCGCCATATCGAAGAGGAGCATGATTTTTCCATAGACTATTCGCAGACTGTTTTCTACGGACGCTGCTCCGACTGCAGGGGCAAGGACTGACCCTGAGAAGCTTTTTCCGAGGTATCCCTTGGAATGTATATTTTAACATCATCTTCAGGTCTTTCGGGCATGATATCACCTCCGTGGATATTATGCCCTTTATATTTTTCACTATTCAGCGCAGTACCGTCAGGGCGGTCTGCTTTTTCAATGGAGGGAATATGAATACAGGAACGTCGTTTTTTAGGTATGCCGCTGCGGAGCTCTTCAGCCTTTTCATAAATATGACATTTGCAGTATCGGCAAAAAGTATTATAAGGTTCATATGCCTTGTATGCACGGTGCTGATACTTGTTGCCGTTATGGCTGACTATGGCATAAAAGCGGCTGAACGTAACAAAAACAGGAGCAACGCGGAAAAGAATAAAGCGCTTGCTCTTTCTGCCGCAGCTGTGACTGCTGTGCCGCTGATAAGCTGGCTGCTGCTCTGTTTCTCAGCAGGGAACGGCGGTTTTGAGTTCTATGGCTTGCATAAGCTCATCAACGGACCTTTTCTGCAATACTATAACCTGATAGATCCTGGAACTTCCGCAAAGGCTCTGTCTGCCGGAAAGCTGCTGGCAATGCTTCCGCCTTCCGCGGTCCCTGCGGCTTCGCTTGCAGTATCATATATAACTGCGGGCAGACAATTGAAAAAACAGGGATAAGGGCATTTTTCAAAGTGCATTGAGGAGCAATATGCTCTTTTGTATAAACTGCTGAAAAAACAGGGAGGTATTATCAAAAACAAGTAATTTTGCTTGACATAAAATGTGCGGATATGATACAATGATTATTAGAATATTTTTTGTTTTTGGAGGTATTTTATATGGCATACTGTAAATACTGCGGAAAGTACATTCCTGACGGCGCTTCCTGCGACTGCGATGCTGCAAAGAGCGCAGGCGAGGTCAAGGAGGCTGCAGAAACAGTTAAGGAAAAAACAGAGAACGCTGTTGAGGACATAAAGGAAAAGGCTGAGAATGCTGCTGAAAACATTCAGGATAAGGTAGAGGACGCAAAGAACAGCGCTGCTGAGGCTGTTGAAAATGTAAAGGACAAGGCTGCAAAGGCAGTAAACGAAGCAAGAAGCGACGCTGCTGAGGCTGCTGAAAAGGTCAAGGAAAAGGCTGAAGAAGCTGCAAAGAAGGCAGACAATATCGCCGGCGATGTTGCGGAAAAGCTCCCCGGCAGCATGAAGAACAGCAAGGGTACGGTATATATAATTGCCGGGATCATTGCCGCGCTTCTTCTCGTACTTATCATAGCACTGTGTTCCGGCGGCGGAGCAAAGAGCGCTGTCAAGCAGTATGTAAAGGCTACCTATGATAAGCACGGCGCAAAGTCCATGTATTCCCTCACACTTCCCAAGAGCGTGATAAAGGAGCTCAAGAAGGACGACAAGCTTGAGAAAATGATAGACAATTACAACGACATGGTAGAGGATATGATCGATGAACTCGACGACAAGGAGAGCCTGCCTAAGTTCTATAAGATCACAAATAAGGAAAAGCTCAAGAATTCCGAGCTCGGCAGGGCAGAGACATTCTTTGAGAAGCTATGCGCGAAGTACAAGGCTGATGACGACGATATAAGAGTCACAAAGGGCTATGAGATACAGGTCAAGACCAAGTGCAAGGACGAGGACGGCGACGCCAAGTACGACAAGAGTTCTATCTGCGTGGTAAAGGTAAAGGGCGATGGCTGGAAGGTCATTCCTTATCCTGCTGACAAGCTTTCGTATTACGAAGACTAAAAATAAGATCCGGAGCAGAAATGCTTCGGATTTTTTATTGACTATTCCTGTTAAATGTGGTAAAATAATCTGGTTGTCGTTCAAATGAATGTTCAGAAAGGAGGAGATCATGAGACCTAAAAAAATACCGGGAGCATTTTCTCCTTTGTTTGCGGGAGCTGCTGCAGCTCTGCTCTTTCTGTTATTCTACGCGCTGCACGGCTTTTACCCCTTCGGTGGGAGGTCGGTAGTGTGGTGCGATATGGACCAGCAGTACGTGCCGCTGCTCATGGAGCTCAAGACCGCTTTCGGTGACGGTTCGCTTTTCCTCGGAAGAGGCGGCGGTGTTATGAACTTCTACGGCGTTTTTCTGTTCTTTGTTTCATCGCCTCTGTCACTGCTGTCGCTTGTGGTCGATAACAGTGACATGATTTGGTTCATGAATATCCTCCTTGTCATAAAGGCAGCCCTTTGCGCTGTTTCTGCCGGTTTCTATTTCAGGAAAGTCATACCTGATCTCCCTGATGTGTTCGGAATAATAATATCGGTGATGTATGCGGTCAGCGGTTACGTCATGATGTACTATCAGAACAATATGTGGCTCGACATGATGACAGTATTCCCTCTGCTGCTGATATCCCTGTTCAGACTGCTTGAAACCGGAAAATGGGGAGCATATACTGTCTGCACGGCAGTGTGTATGCTGCTTAACTTCTACATAAGCTTTATGATAGCGGCTTTTCTTGTGATGTTCGACGGAGCTGCCCTGTATCTCTGCTGCGACTCCGGCAAGAGAGGCAGCAGAGCGCTCAGACTCATCGCGGGAGATGTGTGCGCTGCTCTTCTGAGTGGTGTGGTATGGATACCTGCATTTATGCAGTACAGCTCGTCCGGACGCGGTAACTCCCTTGGAAGCGTGTATTTCGGCGGCTGGTTCTTTGAGAATGTTTTTGACAAGGCGGCACTGCTTTCAGGAAGCGGTCTTGTCCTGGCAGGCGCGGTATTTGCCGTTATTTTCCGCAGGAGCATAAAGAACGGAAAAATGCTGCTCTTTGCAGTGAGCGGTCTTGTATCCCTGGCGGGAGCCTTCATAGATCCCACTAACAAGCTGCTGCATACCGGCAGCTATCAGGCATATCCGCTTAGGTACGGCTTTATTGTTATACTGCTGATGTTTTCATTCAGCGGTGAGCTCATAGCTTCCGCTGACGGCAGAAAGGCTGAAAAGCCGGCGTATGCCGTGACATCGGCAGCAGCTCTTATATCTGCGGCTGCGGCGGTAACGGCTTACTTTTTCCGCAGCCATCTCAGTTCCTATGTGAACAGCCTGTGGGTGAGCACTGACGACGGACTTGTTCTGACGGCTGTGGGCGCAGCAGCTGCTGCTGCGTATCTGCTCTGCATAAGGAACTATTGCTCCGGACGTATATCCCGTGCGTTTACTGTCTGCACGGCTGCTGCTGTCATGATATGCGAGAGCCTGCTGAGCTTCGGGGTCAATGTTGATGCTCTCTATGACAGCACCTACGGCTTTACAAGGACTGCTGAAGCCTTTTCGGCAATACCCGACGAGGGCTTTGTACGTGTCAAATCCGGAAAAAAATACTATTATTCAAACTATGCGGAGGGATTCGGCAGGTATTCCCTCAGTCACTATACCTCCCTAACAGACTGTGATCTCCTTTTTACACTGAAACGGCTCGGTTATTCGTCACACTGGCTCGATACCACCTCCTCAGGCGGTACTCTCATTATCGACGAGCTGCTGCTGAACAAGTATATTATCGGCAGCCCTCAGGGACGATGCAGGGCTTATGAGAATTATGAACTCAGCGGCGGACTTCCTGTGTATAACGATCCGAATGTGCTGGGAGGAGCCCTTGTTTCCGGGGTAAAACCTGAGGAACTGGCTGATCTTGAAAAGTATGAGCGTGTGGAAGCTTCCGGCTTTGTCGCTGAAAAGCTCTTCGGCGGTCACGGGTTGGTACAGAAGCTCTCCCCGGACTCCTTCAAGGGTGCAGGCATAAGTGAAAAGGACGGAAAAACCAGAGTCAGCAGGCTGTCTGACAGTGTCTCGCAGCTTGAATACAGCTTTCACGCCGACGGCAGAAAGGAACTGTATTTTGACATTTTCGGCTGCTATTCCACAAATATTGATGAAAAATACTACGGCTCAGCAGATATCTTTGTAAATGGTAGGCTTCTGCAGAGTAATTACCCTTCCGGAGCCTGCAACGGTATAATCGACCTCGGTACATTTGAAAACGAGGACGTCAAGGTGACCGTAAAGGTACTGAAGGACTTTGAAGTCACATCTTTCGGACTATGGCTGTACGATCTTGATCTGTCGGAGGCATTGGCGGCTTCTGCGCGTACAGCTCCGGCAGAGATAAACGGCAGAAAGCTCACGGTATCAGCAGAAATCGGGGGATATCTGTATATCCCTGTTGCGTGGTCCGAGGGCTGGAGCTGTAAGGTGAACGGGAAAAAAGCTCCGGTGATACGTGCTCTTGGCGCTTTCATGGCTGTGGAGCTGCCTGAGGGCGGAGGTTCAGTGGAAATGAGCTTTCTGCCTGTGGGAATGAAAACAGGAGCAGCTGTATCCGCAGCCGGAGCTGTGCTGTTCATACTGCTGCTGATAGTACTGAAAAAGGAACGGGATCCCGGAAAGACCGGCGCTGCAGCTGAAAAAACACTGTATCTGCTGAGCATAGTGACAATATGTGCGTGTTACATCGCGGCTCCGGTGGCATGGCTGGAAGTAAATATCGTTAAACTTTTGTTCGGAGGTTAATATGGCGTCAACTATATTATATAAGACCGCGATCATGCTCATTCTGATCGGAGTGGGCATTCTGTGCGCTAAAACAGGGCTTATAAGCAAGTCCTCGAACAAGGACCTGTCAAAGTTCGTTCTTCAGGTCATAAATCCTGTTGTTATATTCATGTCATATCAGACAGATTACCGCACCGAACTGGTCAGGAACCTTCTGCTGACATTTGTTATCGCACTCGGTACTATTGGGCTTGCGATAGCGCTTTCCTACGTTTTTGTCCGCAGGAAGGAGGGGAGAGAGTCGGAGATAGAGCGGTTCTCGGCGGTGTACTCCAACTGCGGCTTCATGGGGATACCCCTTGTCAACGCCATATACGGGGACGAGGGAGTGTTCTATCTTACTGCCTATATAACGGTTTTCAACCTGATAGTATGGACTCACGGAGTTATACTCATATCCGGCGAGAAGGACTTTAGGCAGGTGATAAAGGTGTTCTTTTCGCCTACTATCATTGCGATTTTTCTCGGAATGGTCACGTTCTTCCTGCGTTTCAGGCTGCCGGGACCGGCTGCTGAGGCTCTGGGACTTATCAGGGAGGTCAATACTCCTATGGCGATGATAGTCTCCGGTGTGACCATAGCGGGAACAAACGTGCCGAAAATGCTGAAAAACTACCGCGTATACTATGTCTGCCTGCTGAAGCTGTTAATCGTGCCGTTTATCATATCCGTTCCCCTGGCTCTTCTGACAGGAGTGGACGAGACGGTAAGAATGACTGTTCTGATCGCTTCGGCAGCGCCTCCAGCTACCATGTGTACGCTCCTGAGTCTGCGCTATGGAAAAAACTCAATATACGCATCGGAAATTTTTGCCGCAGGAACTATACTATCTGTGGTTACCCTGCCGCTAATAGTTCAAACTACGGAACATTTAACAAAAATACTATAAAATGTTTGTAAAAAACGCTGATTTTATAGAAAATCGCACTAAAATGTTTGAATTTTAATAATAATGTGTTATAATATAAATAAGTTAAAGAAGAATGAGTTGACAATAAATGAATAAAATTATACGGTCAGTTATAGCAAGAGAGATGGTTTAATTATCTATGGGGATATGTAGATTGTACAGTACGGACTTCACGTAAAACACCTAATCAAGAAGAAATGGAGTTGTTGTTGTATGGAAAAAAGAGGTATTAGTAAGCTTGATCTGAAAAGAAGAAACAGAATGCAGATTCTCAGGGTAATAAGAGAATCAGGACCTATTTCCAGAGTCGATGTGGCAAGTGCACTTGAGATCACACGAGCTGCTGTAACAATCATCACAAATGAAATGATCGAGGAGGGCGTTCTCGTCGAGATCGGTGAAGCTCCAGTTAATACAGAGAAGCTTCAGAAGGGCAGAAGAAAGATCCTCATTGATATAAATGTTAACAGCCGTTTCGCACTTGGCGCTACCGTTGATGAGAAGGAAGTAAGCATCGGTCTTACAAACCTTAATTCGGAGGTGCTCGACAAGGCAAGCATGGTCATTGACGACAGGACCACAAGCAAGGATATCATCAATTACATAATCAAGACAAGTAATGAGATGGTAGAAAACAGCGCTCTTACAAAGGACAAGATACTCGGTCTCGGCGTAGGCGTGGTTCCTTCAATGTGGGGCAAGCTCAAGATATTCTACAAGGACGGCGTACTTGATTTCACAAACTTTATCGACAAGCTGTCAGGCGGTCTCGATTTTGAGATACACTGCGGAAACGCTATCGGTCTTATGGCTCTTGCGAGCAACGATTTCAGAACACTGAACGGATATCAGACCAATCAGGCGTTCATCCACAATGGCAATCAGGTGAATCTCGCTATAATCAACAAGAATGAGCTTTCAGCCGACTATGTGTCATATACATCGACTATAGAAAGGTATATCGTATGTCCCAACGGCAAGGCTTACGAGGGCTATCCTAACGGCTCCGTAAAGGCTGAGCTTTCAAGAAATGCTATGCTCAACGCATTCTATGAGATATATTCCAAGGACAAGACGCCTGTGCTCTATGAGCTGACAGAGGGCGACAAGACCGCTATCAATACCGATAACGTGTTCATGGCTCTTATGAGAGGCGAGGAAGCTGTCAAGAATGTGGTTGACGATCTGATCGCGAAGTATACTGTACTGATAAACAATCTTGCTATAAGCCATTTTGCAAAGAAGATAGTTCTTCATAACTTCAAACTCAATGAGAAGCAGTTTGACTACTGCAAGCGTGAGATGATACGCCTTGTCAGCGAGGAGATCGCGGACAGAGTGGTTCTCAGCAAGCTCGACGGAAAGAACAATTTCCTCGGCGGCTGCGCCCTTATCATTCAGGATAACTTCTATGTAAGAGGCGGAATGCAGTAAAAAATTTAAAAGCCATAAAGGAGCGCAGGCTTCTTTATGGCTTTTTTGCTGTCAGTGACCGGTTTCTGTATCTCGCTTTCCGGAGATATATACAGCGATGAGCATAACGATGAATGAAGCCGCCATTCCGGTGACGACTCCCCCTGTGTCGATCATCATATCACGGAATTCGCAGGAGCGTCCCTTTACGAACTGCTGGTGGAATTCGTCGGAAAAGGCGTAGATAAAACCGAATAATACAACACAGAGGCTTTTCAGAGAGAAGAGCCTTCTTTTTCCGGCGGTAAAGGAGGCACAGAAGCCCAGAGCGGAATATATTGAGAAATGAGCCAGCTTGCGGACGATGAAGGACGCTTTTCCCCACAGCTCTGCCTGCCTTTCAGGTGATGAGCTGTCATAATCACGGAAGAATATCTTCACGAATATCCTTGTCAGAGTGCTGCTGGTGTCTGAAGAAGTGTCCGCGTCCTGAGCCGACAGAAGAAATATCGTAACCATCAGCCCTATCGTCAGTATCAGGAAAACTGTCTGCAATCTGCCTGGCTTTTTCTTGTTTGATGTCATAAACCGATTCCTTTCAAATATTGCTCCTTATATTATACAATTATTGCGGAGTTTTGTAAAGAAAAAGTTTTTTCGGAAAAATTTCAAAAAATATCTTGTAACATGAGAATAAAAATGATATAATATATTGTGTGTGACTTTAAGCCGCATAGCTTTTATATAGATATAATATTTTCGGAGGCAATAATGAAAAGTTTATTTGCAAATGTCTGGACCAAGAGAGTAGTGTCTGTACTTAGTCTTGTTTATACATACTTTGTCATCAGACTATGCTATCTTTCGATTTTTTACACCATTGAAATAAAGGACCGTCTTTCGCTGTGCCTGGTTCTTTCAGGCTTATCACTCGCAGCGATCATCGTAATGCTGTATACCCGCAAACAGATGATCACGAGGATATGCAGCTTCATCATACTGCCGGCAATGCTTCCGGTGGTGCTTCTTTATTTCGGTGAATGGGGAATGATAATCCCTATAATCGCCGTAGGAATAGTTATACTTCTCCTTTCCGGCGCGGGCGAGGGAATAAAGACCGCTCTTGCCACAATAATACTCCTTATGTATATCTTTGCCGCACTGGGCTATTTCATGTTCACATCATTCTTTGTGGCTTCAGTGGAGGAGGACGAGATAGCAAAGGGCGTTTCACCCTCAGGCGACTACAGATACAGGATAGTCAATACATCTGACAGCTCTGACGGCAGCACGGCTATATATGTTGAACCCAATAATACCGATATAAGCAATTCGTTCGCCACATTCAGACTCAAGAATATGGAGCATATAGTCTATATTTCAAGACCCTCCGTGGACAGCATAGACGTCAGCTGGGACGTTCAGAAGCGTCAGGACATCACAAATTACTATAACTCGATCTCTGACAGGATAGAGGTAACAGTCACGGACGCTGAGCTGGAAAAGCTGGGCTTTACCTATGACAACAAGCTCACTCTCACAGATCTTTCGGCAAGCCGTAAGTTTGCCCTCGGTAAGACTGCCTCGGACGTAAGACCTGTGTATATCGACGAGCTCAATGCGGAGCAGCTGGATTTCTTCGGGATCGGCAAGGACGCTGACGGAAGATACTATGTCAAGGATCCCTCGGACGAGCTCATCAAGAAAAACGGCAGCGAGCCCGGCGAAATAATGTACTTCAATGAAATGAAGCCGAGAGCTCTGAAATACTTCAACAGCAAGAATGTGGATCCCCCTACGGGAATAACCTACTTCAACGTACAGAAGAACCATACGGTGATGCTCAATACTCTCAGTGACGCTCAGCTTGCTGATCTCGGCGTTTCTGACAGCGGCGATGTTATGTCCATCGTTATCCATAAGCATACCGGCGGAAAGAAAAAAGACGAGGATGAGAGGGACGCTGACAGCAGCAGTCAGAATGAAGCTTCCGAAAATCAGACAGAAGTGAAGGAGATAACCGAGAGCAAGGTGGTTTTCCGTTACTATGTGGCTGAGCTTGAAGACTATTACAATGCCGGAAGGAAATTCTCACTGGACCTTCTTAAATAAAACAGGATATCAGGGGCGCTGTGGACACAGATACTCCTCCGTATGCAGGAGCTGCCGCGGCGCTTTTTGAATATATTCACCAAGTTTATCAGGGATATTATCATTTAGAGAACAATAATGCAGGGGAGGCACCCTGTAAATATTCAAAAGGAGTGCAAATTTATGGCATATGTAATTGGTGTTGACTGCGGTACGAGCGGTACAAAAACTGTCCTTTTCGACGAGAAGGGAAGCGTTATCGCTTCAAAAACGATCGAATACCCCATGTATCAGCCTAAGAACGGCTATGCTGAGCAGGAGCCTGCAGACTGGGCAAACGCAATGATCGAGACAGTAAAGGCTGTTATGGCAAAGAGCGGCGTCAAGAAGGAGGACGTTAAGGGTATCGGTATTTCCGGACAGATGCACGGACTTGTTATGCTCGACAAGGATAACAACGTGCTCCGCCGTTCAATTATATGGTGCGACCAGAGAACTGCTGCCGAGGTAGAGGAAATGAACCGTATCGTCGGCAGAGACAAGCTCGTTGAGATAACTGCCAACCCTGCCCTCACAGGCTGGACAGCTGCAAAGATCCTCTGGGTAAAGAACAACGAGCCTGAGATCTACTCAAAGGTGGCTCATATCCTTCTCCCTAAGGATTATCTCAGATTTATCCTCACAGGAGAGTACGCAACAGAAGTATCGGACGCTTCAGGTATGCAGCTCCTTGACGTTCCGAACCGCAAGTGGTCGGACGAGCTCCTCAGCGCATTCGGCATCGACAAGAGCTGGCTGGGCAAGGTACATGAGAGCTGTGAGGTAACAGGTACTCTCACAAAGAAAATGGCTGAGACACTTGGTCTCTGCGAGGGTACTATCGTAGTAGGCGGCGCTGGTGACAATGCTGCTGCTGCTGTAGGTACAGGTGTTGTCGAGGACGGAAAGGCTTTCACAACTATCGGTACATCGGGCGTTGTATTCGCTCATACCTCAAATATATCTATCGACAAGAAGGGCAGAGTTCATACCTGCTGTGCTGCCGTACCGAATACATGGCACGTTATGGGCGTTACTCAGGGCGCGGGTCTTTCACTCAAGTGGTTCAGAGACAATTTCTGCATGACTGAGAAGGAAACAGCAAAGCTCATGGGCGTTGACGAATACTACCTCATGGACAAGCAGGCTGAGACAGTTCCCGTAGGCGCAAACAGACTTCTTTACCTCCCATACCTCATGGGCGAGAGAACTCCTCACCTTGATCCTGATGCAAGAGGCGTGTTCTTCGGACTTTCAGCTATCCATACCAGAAAGGATATGCTCCGTGCCGTTATGGAAGGCGTTACTTATTCTCTCCGCGACTGCGTTGAGGTGTTCCGTGAGATGAACGTAAACGTAAGCGATATGATGGCTTGCGGCGGCGGCGGTTCATCACCCCTCTGGAGAAGTATGCTGGCTGACCTCTACAACTGCAACGTAAAGACTGTTGCTTCAAAGGAAGGTCCCGCGCTTGGTGTTGCTATTCTTGCAAGCGTTGGCGCAGGGATCTACAGCAGCGTTCCGGAGGCTTGCGGCGCTATCATCAAGACTGACAAGGTACAGGCTCCAAAGGCTGAGAATGTTCCGGAGTATGAGAAGTATTATCAGCTTTACAGAGAGATCTATCCCGCACTCAAGGCTCAGTACGCAAAGCTTGCTACACTGTGATAAATACTGAAAGACTTTTTATCCGTCCGTTCAGACTGAGCGACGCGGAGGACGTCTTTGAATGGCGTTCCGATCCTGAGGTCAACAGGTTCATGCCTTATCCATGCGATGAAAGTGTCGGAGAGGTTCGGCAGCGCATAGAGGAATGGATAGCGGATAATGACAAGTATGCGATCGTTCTGAAAGCAACAGATAAGGTCATTGGCGATATAAGCCTTGAATGGTCCGGAAAGGACAGGGCTTATGAGATAGGCTATAATATAAACCGCGGCTTCTGGGGCAGAGGATACGCTACAGAGGCAGTACACGGACTTCTTGACTGGGCGGCAGCCAAGCTCGGAGCTCATGATTTTACGGCATTTTATGCCAAGGACAACGTTGCTTCAGGCAGAGTTCTTGAAAAATGCGGATTCGTAAAGGAGTATACAGGTCAGTATTCGCGTGAAAACGGGAAAAAAGTTTTTGAAGCATTGTTTGTAAGGCTTCATATTGAATAAAACAACAAAGGCGGACTTCCTGTCCGCCTTTGGAAATTGTGAGGGTGTTATGGACTATTCACTGCTGAAGAAATTTGCTGCAAGACAGAGGGGACTCCTGCTTGCTGAATGTGATGAAAGATCGGCATACTGCGGATTTATGCGGCTATGTGCTCTTGCCGCTGCGGATTGGTCAGCGGTGGAAGAGATCAGCGCTTCGCCAGAGGAGTTCCGCTGTGCACTTTTCAGGGAAAAGTGCGGGCAGCTCGCGGCAGAATATGGAGGTATTTTCAGCTTGTACGGCGAGCTGCCTGTTCCGCCGCAGCTTTTGGCTGACGGCGGAACAACAGCGGAACTCCTTGGGCTTGGGCGTGAAATGTTCAGTGATACAGTGGTACTGGGGTGGCTGCACCAGTATTATAACGAGCCGTACAGGAACGAGCTGTCCGCAGGACATAAAAGCAGCAAGCGCCTCAGCGCTGACAGGATAGCGGCGGCAACGCAGCTGTTTACACCGGACTGGATAGTGAAGTACATGGTGCAGAACACGCTGATACGTTTTTTGCGCAGTCACGGATATGATACTGACGGCGGCGGATACTATTTCGGTGATGACGCGGGCAGTGATAATGTTATCAGTCCTGAGAAAATAAAACTGATAGACCCCTGCATGGGCTGCGGAAACATTCTTCTGTATGCTTTTGACGTATTTATGGAGCTGTATCGTAAAAACGGCTGGTCAGGCCGGACAGCAGCGGAAAAAATACTGAAGTACAACCTTTTCGGACTGGAACTGGACGAACGTGCCTGTGCGGTGGCTGAGACCGCTTTAAGGCTGAAAGCCGGTGAATACGGCGCAGCAGTAAAACCTGAGGTGTATGATTTTTCCGATACTTCCGGAAGTATCGGATCACTCATAAACAGCGATGAGCTTGAAAAAGTCAGTGATAAGGCCGCAGCTATCGGTCAGATATTGAGAGACAAATACGACATTATCGTTACAAACCCTCCCTACCTTGGAAAATCTGCTATGGATCGGAAGCTTTCGGAGTTTGTCAATGAGAATTACAAGGATTACAGCGCTGATCTTTTCTCGGTTTTCATAGCGCGATGTATCAAAATGTGCGCAAAAAATGGTTATCTTGGCTTCCTCACACCCTCCACATGGCTCTTCTTACAGTCCTATGAGAAGCTGAGACGGCTTATCTACGAGGAATGCAGTATACAGACAATGCTTCACTTTGAGTATTCAGCCTTTGGTGACGCTACAGTGCCTCTCTGCGCGTTCACGCTGAAAATGGCGAAGGGCGGCAGGGGGAGCTATCTGCGCCTCTCCGGATTCAGGGGCGATATGGAGCTCCAGCGGCAGAAATGTCTTGAAGGGGTAAGCGGCGATGACTGTGATTTCAGGTTTGAAGCGGATACTGCTGATTTCCTGCACATACCGACTGCTCCGGTGGCTTACTGGCTGGGCAAAGAGGCTTTGAAGGCGTTTGATGGCGTGACCCTTGGAGAAACTGTTCCGGTCAGGGAAGGACTTATAACCGGAGATAATGACCGTTTTTTGCGGAGATGGTATGAGGTCAGCAATGACAGTATTGATTTTATGGTCAGTCATAAAAAGAAGTGGTGCCTTCTCAATAAGGGCGGCGAGTACCGCAAGTGGTACGGCAACAGGGAGTACGTCGTAAACTGGGAGAATGACGGCGCTGAGATAAAGAGCTTCCGTGACGGCAGCGGCAGACTTCGCTCACGTCCTCAGAGTCTTGACTACAATTTCAGACCCTCGGTAAGTCTGTCACAGATAACCAGCGGAAAGATATCCGTGCGTTATTTCGACGGGAGCTTCATGTTCAATGTGGCGGGAACAAGCGCTTTCCCGGAAAGTGAAAAGCAGCTCCTTCTGCTGCTGGGACTTCTCAACAGCAAGGCGGCTTCGGAGCTTGCGGCTGTGCTCAATCCCACGCTCAACATGAACCCCGGCGACCTTGCGAGACTGCCTCTCCCTGACTTTCCGGCTGACTGTCCGGAGGCAGAGGAGCTTGTACGGGAGAATATCTCTTTGTGCCGTGATGACTGGGACAGCTTCGAGACCTCTTACGGGTTCAGCAGACACCCTCTTGTCTGAGCTGCGGCTTTTTAGCGGAAGACTTGAAAATAAGTGTTGTAATCTTCACGGTTTTATGATATAATATACTATGTATTCGTATATGGTGTATTCGGAAATAATAACTTTTTGTAAAGGAGGATCAGAATGGCTATTACGGAAGCAGTTGAAAATTACCTTGAAACGATACTGATACTTTCACAGAAGCAGCCTGATGTCCACGCTATCGATATATGTTCCTATCTTGGGTATTCAAGACCTACAGTATCCATTATACTGAAAAAAATGAAGGACGAGGGCCTTGTTACCGTTGATGACGAGAACCATATCAGACTTACCGACGCGGGCAGGATAGTTGCAGACCGGATCTACTGCCGGCATACTGTACTTACGGATTTCTTCATACATATCGGCGTGAACCGGGACGTGGCGGCTGAGGACGCCTGCATGGTAGAACACGATATATCAGACGAGACATTTGATTGCATAAAGGCTCACTATAAAAAGATTTCTGAAGGAAAGTGACGTTGTAATATAATCTTTTTTCGGAGGCACTCAATGGGAAAATATGAAGAACTTAGGGAAAAACATCCCGTTTTTGTATATAAAGCATATTATGTGAACGAGACCCGTGACAGTGTTGAGATAGGCTATGAGTTTTCAATACCCGGTCTTGCGGAGTTCCGTCCGAGCTGGAGTTTCCATAAACCTGAGGGCTTCACTGTAAACGGCGATCTCAATTTTGACAGACTGGCTTTCTCTCTCGGTATGGCTGAGGCTGTCAGCTACTGGAAAGCCGTATGCTCCCCTGAATTCCGCGTTATGTGCGGAGAACTCGACGAGGAGCAGATCAGGTGGTGGAAGAAGCTGTGGTACATGGGACTGGGAGAACTCTTCTTTGTGAATGGTATCTCAGCGGATTTCGATACTTTTGTAAGGATAGTTCCCACAGGACATTTTGACAGCTCACTGAAGGAGACATACCGCAGTCCTGAGGGCTGTCTTGTTCCTATAGGCGGAGGCAAGGACTCGGCTCTGACGCTGGAGACTCTTCTCAGGGCAGGAAAGAAGTGCCTGTGCTATTCCATAAACAAGCGCCGTTCCATAAGCGATACAGTAGCTGCCGCAGGTCTCCCGGAGGAAGCTCTTATAACTTCTCACCGTCATTTCGACCGCTCCCTCATAGCTCTCAACGATAAGGGCTATATAAACGGGCATACGCCCTTTTCTGCCATAGTTGCCTTTTCCGCGGAGATAACAGCCTACCTAAACGGTCTCAAATATATCGTGCTGTCCAATGAATCAAGCGCGAATGAGAGCACAGTTGCCGGACAGGACGTCAATCATCAGTATTCAAAGAGCTTTGAGTTTGAAAAGGACTTCCATGAATATGAGGAGAAGTACCTCCGCACAGGACAGTATTATTTCAGCTTCCTGCGTCCCCTCGCTGAATTCCAGATAGCGAAGATGTTCGTTTCCTACAGGAAATACCTTCCCGTATTCAGGAGCTGCAACCTGGGAAGCAAGGTATCTCCAGATATATGGTGCGGAGAGTGTCCCAAGTGCCTTTTCGTATGCCTGATACTCTCACCATTTCTCAGCCTTGCCGAGCTGAAGAAGATATTCGCCAGGGATATGCTGAACGATGGGAAAATGATGGAATATTTCATCGAGCTCATCGGTCAGTCGGAGCATAAGCCCTTTGAGTGCGTGGGAAGTATAGACGAGGTCAATCTGGCCGTATCCCTTGCGGTACGCAGACTTGAACAGGAGGGGGAGAGGCTTCCGCTGCTGTTTGAGGAATATAAAAAACGGGGACTCTATCACCCTGAACATATCGATACCCTCAATGCCGAGTGCTGCGGTTCATTCGATGAGCAGAACCTGCTGCCCGACGAATTCAAGAATATACTGACTAAGGAAATGGAGCGTCTGCTTTGAATAGATTCTGCGAATATATAAATAAGTATACAGAGGGAAAGACTGTCTGCATACTCGGCTTCGGACGCGAGGGAAAGTCCACGTATAAGATACTGGAGAAGTATTGCTCGCCAAAGGCTGTAGTCATAGCCGACCTGAATCCCGTTGACCGTGAAGGGAACGGGCTCCCGGAAAGTGTTGAGCTTGTCTGCGGAGAGGGTTATCAGGACTGTCTTGACCGCTTCGACCTGGTCTTCAAAAGTCCGGGAATAGTTCTCGGAAAGAGCCCCTCGGAGCTTAAATGCAGGATAACCTGCGAAACACAGGTGTTCTTTGAGGTGTACCGGGAACAGATAATCGGTATAACCGGCACTAAAGGCAAGAGCACAGTCACTTCCCTGATATATCATGTTCTCCGTGAGAGCGGAGTTGACTGCCGTATCGCCGGAAATATCGGTATCCCCGTATTCGACATAGCCGAGGGCATGAAGGACGATACAGTTGTGGTCTGCGAGCTCTCCTGCCACCAGCTGGAATATATGACGGTCTCACCCAGGTCTGCCATATTCCTCAATCTCTATGAGGAGCACCTTGACCACTACGGCTCTATGGAGAACTACTACAGCGCCAAGAAGAACATCTATCTGCATCAGGACGTATGCGACGTGCTTTGGTGCAATTACGATATAAGAACGGACGATATACCGTCTATCGCGGTGACTGTCTCGAACAGCGATAAGGCGGCGGATGTTTTCGTCGAGAACGGCATAGTTTACGATTCCGACGATGAGGAGTACGAGATACCTGTCAGTGATATCAAGCTCCTTGGAACCCACAATCATTATAATATAGCCATTGCGTGGGACGTCTGCAAGGATATTGTGGAGGAAGAGGACTTCACAAGGGCTCTTTGCAGCTTCGACCCTCTTGCTCACCGCCTTGAATTCGTGGACACGGTGAGAGGTATACGCTGGTATGACGATTCTATCTCAACCGCCTGCGCTACAGCGATATCCGCACTGCAGAGCGTGCCCAAAGTAGGTACCATACTCATAGGCGGCATGGACAGGGGTATAGACTATCAGCCCCTTGTGGACTTCCTTTCGGACTTTGATGTAAGAGTTATCTGCATGGAGGCTTCGGGAAAGCGTGTGTATGATATGATACAGTCGAGCGGCTCTTTCAGGGATAAGGACAGGGTACACTATGCGGACCACCTTGACGGTGCCGTGAAGCTCGCCGCTGAGATAACTCCTGAGGGCATGAGCTGCGTTATGTCGCCGGCAGCTGCAAGCTACGGTATCTTCAAGAACTTCGAGGAGCGAGGCGACGCATTCAAAGCGCTTGTTTCAGAACTAAGAGCTAAGAATTAAGAACTAAGTAGGGGCGGATGATATCCGCCCTTTTTGTTATCCTCACGGATAATATAACATGAACGCTCCGTAGGGGACGGCGTCCCCTACGGAGCGAACCTCACGGATAATGCAACACTAATGCGCTTTATGAAAAAAAATTTTTGTTTTCTGTTACACTTTTTAAATGATATGCGTTACTATAAGTGAAGGCTGGTGTTTCAGCCTCAGAAAATTTATTTTAAAAGGAGTAATACTTATGAAAAACGCAATCAGAAAAATCGCAGCTGCCGCTATGGCTTTCACTCTCCTCGGAGCAGGTACAGCCGCAACAAAGTCTATTGCACCACAGAAGTCAAACACTACCGTTGCATCAGCTCAGGCATATATCCCAAGTAAAGCCTGCAAGCATACACATGGCTGCAAGAGAGTGAACGCTTATTCATGGACAACCAAAGAATCAGACGGTAAAATATATAAACATTATTATTACTATAAATGCTGCAAGGACTGCGGCGCTCCCACATCAGGACGTTTAAGTGACGTCGTTGTGGTCGGACGCTGGAGATAATAACAGATATAAGCAGGGGCGGATATTATCCGCCCTTTTATATTTGTTACACACAATCCAACTTGCTGCCTTGCCTTCCTTGCCTATCTTCATTTTATGCATTAACTCGCTAAATTACATTGCCCGGTAAGATATGCAAGATATGGAAGACAGCATTTATTTTATACGCCAGTACCATGCAGAATCTTTTTTGTAAGTTCTGATTTCCAGTTCGTTTTTTACTCTTCTCAATGAATCAATACTCAATCCTATCTCCTTCGCCTTTTCTGTCAGGAGCTCTATTCAAAGTAAAACCATTGAATATTGAAAAAGGTTTTTTGAAATTCAGCGTAATGAACAATTTGCCGTATATAATATTGTAGGTTCGTACCGGTTTGGAGAGCTGAGAGTTGGTTTAATTCCGAATTTACAGGCTAACGGCTGTCAGCTAAAGGCTTGTGCGTATAATATCCGCCCCTACTGGGCTATTATTGCTAAATTTATAATTAACTCTTGCAATTCACAGCAAGCTATGATATAATATTAACGATGGGGTCAGATCCCCCCGTAAATGAATTCTCAGGAGGAATTATATCTATGTTAACTTCAGCTACAGAAATGCTCAGAAAAGCAAGAGCAGGCAAATACGCAGTAGGTCAGTTCAATATCAATAACCTTGAGTGGACTAAGGCTATCCTTCAGACTGCTCAGGAGTGCAATTCTCCGGTTATCCTCGGCGTATCAGAGGGCGCAGGCAAGTATATGTGCGGCTTCAATACAGTTGCTGACATGGTAGCGGCTATGGACAAGTCACTCGGTATCACAGTACCTGTTGCGCTTCACCTTGACCACGGCTCATATGAGGCTTGCTACAAGTGCATTAAGGCTGGTTTCACATCTATCATGTTCGACGGCTCACACTTCCCGATCGCTGAGAATGTTGCAAAGACAACGGAGCTCGTAAACGCTTCTCACAATCTCGGTCTTTCCATCGAGGCTGAGGTAGGCGCTATCGGCGGTGAAGAGGACGGCGTTATCGGCAGAGGCGAGTGTGCGGATCCCGCAGAGTGCAAGATGATCGCTGATCTCGGCGTTGACTTCCTTGCAGCAGGTATCGGCAATATCCACGGCGTATATCCCGCAAACTGGGAGGGACTCAGCTTTGAGACTCTTGAGGCTGTAAACAAGGCTGTAGGCGAGATGCCTCTCGTTCTCCACGGCGGTACAGGTATCCCTGACGATATGATAACAAAGGCTATCTCACTGGGCGTTGCTAAGATCAACGTAAATACAGAGTGTCAGCTCGTATTTGCTGAGGCTGTAAGAGGCTATGTTGAGGCTGGCAAGGATAAGCAGGGCAAGGGCTTCGATCCAAGAAAGCTCCTGGCACCCGGTGTTGACGCAATCAAGGCTAAGGTAAAGGAAAAGATGGAGCTCTTCGGCAGCGTAAACAAGGCTTGATCGGCTTACATTACATAAAAATGATGCCTGAGTACAATGGTACTCAGGCTCTTTTTATTGTCCCGCATATGCAGTAAAAACGGTCTGCCGCAGTGGCAGACCGTTCAGCGAGGTATATATTCAATTGGTCACAGGACCGGTCAAGCTATCTTTTCTACCTTGTAGCCCTTTGCTTCAAGAAGGTTATCTACTCCGACATCTTCAGAGTAGTGGAGAGCGCCTACCATGAAGAGGCAGTTCTTGCCTTCCTTCAGGAGCTCTTCAGCCTTGTCAGCCATACCCTTGTTGCGGTCGTCGAGCATAGTCTTCTTGTATTCGTCGTAATCTCCCTTGAGCTCTTCGGGTATCTCGTCGATATCCATGTCCATATCGAACATGATGTCGCCGCTGCCGTTTGCCCAGAGCTCATAGATCTCGGCGATACACTCAGCGTATTCTTCGATATCGTCAATGTCGTTGAGAGAATCGTTAAGCAGATAATCCGCAAGATCGTCAGAATATGCGGAAAGAGCCTTTACCTGAGTATCAAGTGTCTCAATGCTGATAACTTCCTTGTTGTCGTCCTTTGCGAGATTCATGAAGTATGTGTCAGTGCCCTCTGTCACGAGGTTCTCAAGTCTGAGGAGCATAACTGAATTGAGCTGATTGAGGAAGAAGCCGGTGTTGTACTGATCGAGCATTGCGTTATAGCCGCCTACTGAATCAAAGTAGTCTGTAAGCTTCTTGTATGTCTCCTCTGAGATATGGTCCTTTATGGTGGTTCCGTCGCTGTAGATGAAGCCCTGCTGGAATTCGAGCATAGCTGAAGCGTCCTCCATGAGAGCTACTGTGTCGTACTCAACGGCGATAGAATCGCAGTTCTTGTAGATGTCCATGAGCTGATCGGGGTAATTTCCCGCTTTTTCGGGAAGAACGTGCATAGTACCGAGGAGATAGATAGAGTTTCCGCTTTCTGTATCAGTTACCTTCCAAAGTGGAGGATTGATGTCAGTGGTCTTGATATAGTTTTCTATATCAGCTGTTGAACCGAGCGGGTTGGCTTCACTGTCGGCGTCTGAAGTATTCTCTGTTGTTGCTTCTGTGGTATCAGCAGCTGTAGTGACGGTGGAAGCCTCTGTTGAAGCTTCATTTGAAGCGTCATTGTAATTGCTTGTTGATGATGATTTGTTGCATGATGCTGCTGTAAGCACCATAGCAAGTGCCATAATAAAGGCGGTTGTTCTCATTTTTTTCATTTTTGTTTTTGTCCTTTCAATACAAAATATAATTTATTATACTACTGAAAAAAACGGTTGTCAACGGAAAAGATAAAACATTGTACATATCCTGCTGTTTTCTACTCAGTTTCCTCAGGAATTAGTATAAAAAGCGTATAAAATACTTGACCTTTCCGATATTTGGGTATATAATGAAAATATGGTATTTTAAGCTCTGAATGAGCGGTGTTTCAAGAGGTCGTTTTATGGAAAGGATTCGCAGACATATTATTTTTTACGGTTATGTGCAGGGAGTGGGTTTCCGCTGGAGAGCTTCACATACCGCTCAGAAATATGGTATCACCGGCTGGGTGCGCAATCTTGACGACGGTTCAGTTGAGATGGAAGCAGAGGGAACAGAGCGTGATATAAATGACATGATAGATGTTCTGAAGGGTCATATATGGGGAAGTATCGACGATATGATCTCCGAGCATATCCCTGTGCAGGGCGATCATGTATTTGAAATAGTATGACAGCCTGTGAAATAGCTTGACAAAGCTGTTTGCAGATGATATAATAAACATCGAGCTTTGCTCCGACAGTTCGTTTGCGCCATCCTGTCGTTAATAAAAACCAGGGCATCCGGTATACTGCGGCTTTCTGCGCGGTATAGTTCATTATGTATGGATGCATCTGCCAAGGCAGGTGCTTTTTTATTTTGGAGTGATGATATGTACAGATTAAAGACCTCAGCCTCCTTTGACAGCGCTCATTTCCTTGCGGGATATGAGGGAAAATGCGCTAATATACACGGTCACCGCTGGAAGATAGAGGCTGAATTCTCAGGGAATGAGCTGGTGGAAGACGGCACAAAGCGGGGGATGCTCATAGATTTCGGAGACATCAAAAGCGCTGTACGCACTCTTGCTGACAGCTTTGACCATGCTCTCATATATGAGGAGGGCTCTCTCAGGGCTGAGACTGTTGCGGCTCTGAACGCCGAGAATTTCAGGCTGATAGCTGTTCCTTTCCGTCCCACGGCTGAGAGGTTCGCGGAATATTTTTACTTACAGCTCAGTGCTCAGGGACTGCCGGTAAGCAGTGTGGCAGTGTATGAAACTCCCGAAAACTGCGCGGTATATGAGGAAACGCCATGAAGTACCCGGTAGCTGAGAAATTCACGAGCATCAACGGAGAGGGACAGAAAGCAGGAGAGCCGGCGGTGTTTATCCGTTTCAGGGGCTGCAACCTCAACTGTACCTACTGCGATACCAGATGGGCGAACAGCAGCGACGCTGAGGCAGAGCTCCTCACAGCTGAGGAGATAGCGGCTTATGCGGATTCCACAGGAATAACGAATGTTACTCTCACAGGGGGAGAGCCGCTTTTGCAGCCGGATTTAGGCGTACTGACTGACCTGCTTATAAAGTCCGGACACAGTGTTGAGATAGAGACCAACGGCAGTATACTCATCGGGGAGCTTGCGGCAAGGCAGCTCCGTCCCTCCTTTACTCTCGATTACAAGCTGCCTGACAGCGGCATGGAGAGCAGTATGCTCACCGATAACTACATATACATCACAGGCAGCGATACGGTCAAGTTCGTTTCCGGAAGCCTCCGGGACCTTGAAAGGGCTGCCGCTGTAATAAAGGAGTATGACCTGATAAACAGGTGCAGAGTGTATATAGGCCCTGTTTTCGGCAGGATAGAGCCTGCGGATATAGTTGATTTCATGCTCGCACACCGTCTTAACGGCGTAAGGCTGCAATTGCAGCTCCACAAGTTTATATGGGATCCGGAAAAGCGCGGCGTCTGAAAGGAGAATTTATGGATACTAAAGCAATTGAAATGCATATAAAAGGCATTCTTGAAGCTCTCGGCGAGGATCCTGAGCGTGAGGGACTTCGTGAAACTCCTCAGCGCGTTGCGAGAATGATGGAGGAGGTCTTTGAGGGCATAGCATACTCAAACCACGATATAGCGCAGATGTTCGGCAAGACCTTTGAAGCTGCCGACGACAGCACGGCAGTAGTTATGAAGGATATAACAGTTTTCAGCTACTGCGAGCATCACATGGCTCTTATGTACGATATGACTGTGGACGTGGCTTATATCCCCAGGGGAAGAGTCCTCGGTCTCAGCAAGATAGCAAGGATATGCGATATGGCTGCAAAGCGCCTGCAGCTTCAGGAAAGACTGGGAAGCGATATCGCCGAGATAATCTCGGAAGCCTCAGGCTCTCCCGATGTGGGAGTTGTGATAAAGGGCTGCCACAGCTGCATGACCGCACGGGGCATACGCAACGCTTCCGCAAAGACGGTCACAAAGACATGGCGGGGTGAGTTCAGGAACGACCCTGAGCTCAGGAAACTGCTTGACTGATAAGGAGAATACTATGAAAGCACTGGTTTTATTCAGCGGCGGTGTTGACAGTACCACCTGTCTCGGTATCGCTGTTAAGGAGTACGGCGCGGAGGAAGTCCTTGCGCTGTCTGTATATTACGGTCAGAAGCACAGCAGGGAGCTTGAGGCTGCGGAAAAGATAGCCGCTCATTACGGTGTGCAGCTGAAAAAGCTTGATCTTGCCCTTATATTTGCGGATTCCGACTGCTCTCTCCTTGCGGGCTCAGATAAGGAGATACCTATGGAGTCATATTCGGAGCAGCTCAGGGAAACGGGCGGAGCTCCCGTATCGACCTATGTTCCGTTCAGGAACGGTCTTTTCCTGTCATCGGCTGCGAGTATCGCTCTTTCTCACGGCTGTGAGGTGATATACTACGGAGCCCACAGCGACGACGCGGCAGGCAATGCCTATCCCGATTGCAGCAGCGATTTCAACGATGCTATAAACCGTGCGATATACCTCGGAAGCGGCTGTCAGCTGAGAGTTGAGGCGCCCTTTATCGGACTTACTAAGGCTCAGGTAGTGAAAAAGGGACTTGAACTCAACGTGCCCTACGAGCTCACATGGAGCTGCTATGAGGGCGGCAGCAGACCCTGCGGAAAGTGCGGCACCTGTATCGACAGAGCTGCTGCTTTCGCGGCTAACGGAGTGGAAGACCCTGCCCTTGCGAAAGGAGTATAATATGACAGGAAGAAACGAAAACGAAAAGGGGAGCATATCTCTCCTCGGCAATAACAGGACCTCTTATTCATCGGACTATGATCCCTCGGTGCTGGAGACCTTTCCCAACAAGCACCCGGACAACGATTATTTTGTAAAGTTCAACTGTCCGGAGTTTACAAGTCTTTGTCCTATCACGGGGCAGCCGGACTTTGCGACCATATATATATCCTACATACCTGCTGAGAAAATGGTGGAGAGCAAGTCGCTGAAGCTGTACCTTTTCAGCTTCCGCAATCACGGGGATTTCCACGAGGACTGCGTGAATATAATCATGAAGGACCTCATAAAGCTCATGGAGCCGAAATATATCGAAGTATGGGGAAAATTCCTGCCCCGCGGCGGAATTTCCATAGACCCCTACTGCAATTACGGGCTGCCCGGTACAAAATGGGAACAGCTTGCCTGGGACAGACTTGCAAATCACGATATGTACCCGGAGACAGTAAACAACAGATAAAAGCTCATAAGCGCGTATCACATACTGTGGTATGCGCTTTTTATTTTATGTATAAATATTTCGCTATTACAATAAATGTTTTAGCACAGTATTTGAGATTGACAAATTGACTATAATGTGTTATACTATAATAGCAAATTATATGTTGATTCAACAACGATAAAAAGAATTTTATTGGCAAAAGATATATATGTGCCTTTAATTCGTTAATATATATGGTTTGGACCATACTTGCCACTGTATAGTTTTTAGGATGGGAAGTGAGAAAATGGATTTTCATATTGCATTGGAAAGATTCCTTGAAAAACTGAACAGCATGAATAAAATAGACTTTTCAAAGGTCCGTGCTGAGCTTGGTGAAATATGCGGAATGTTCCGTATAACAAAGATCGCTACAAAAACATATCAGAACGTCAAATGTGAAGAGCTTGGCAAAGGCGATATACTTATATCCTATGACAACGGTGAAAAGGGAAGAGTCGGCTTGTCAGAGCGTATAGTCACAGATCTGATGAGTGTTATCGTTTGCGAGGTCTATATCAGAGAGGACGCGGAGCCGTGGAATAAAGAGGAAGAAAGAAATGTCAGCTTTTTCCTGAATACTGTCAGTGTGTATGTCAGCAGGAGCAGGATACAGGACGCCGCTTGCAGATTTGCTTTCTTCGACGATGACGGATACCATAATTTCCGCTATCTCATACGATATATACAGAAGTCTGCGCAGGAAGGCACTATTGCCGGAAAAGCCGCAATTCATTTCAATCTCAAGCATTTTGCGCTTGTAAATCAGCAGATAGGCAGAAATCTCGGAAGTATGGTAATGCACAGCTTTTTCAATTCCATTGCTGAGATGATAAACGGCAAAGGTGAGATATGCCGCGTGGGCGGTGATAATTTTGCTCTTGTCTGCGAGCGGGAATGCCTGAATAATGTACTTGGCTATCTGAGCGGGGCGGCTGTTGTATATGATGTACGTTCAGGCGACAGGATAATGGTATCCGCTTCAGTTGGCGTGTTCCTTATCCCTGATGACTTCGTTATGGACGATATCGGAGATATCCTCGATAAGATAATATCGGCTTCAAGTGCGGCAAAGGTAAGCGACAAGCAGAATATAGTATTTTTCAGTGATGAGATGGTCGCTGAAAAAGACAAGGTCATGCGTATACAGCATCTTTTCCCGGAGGCTGTGCTGAATGAAGAATATCATGTTTTTTATCAGCCTAAGGTGAATATAAATACAGGGGAGATAGTAGGAGCCGAGGCTCTCTGCCGCTGGTTCAGGGAAGGAAAGATAATCCCTCCTCTGGAGTTTATACCTATACTTGAGCACGGACTGGAGATATGCAAGCTGGATTTTTATATGCTTGACCATGTCTGCAAGGATATAAAACGCTGGCTCAATGAGGGCAGGAATGTGGTGAGAATATCGGTAAATCTCTCCCGTAAACACATGGTCGATATGGATCTGCTTGAACATATCCTTGAGATCGTTGACAGCAATAATGTACCTCACGAGTATATCGAGATAGAGCTTACGGAAACTACTACGGACGTTGAGTTCCGCGACCTGAAGCGCGTCGTAAGCGGTCTGCAGAACGCAGGGATATGCACCTCTGTTGATGATTTCGGAATGGGTTATTCTTCACTGAACCTTATAAAAGAGATCCCATGGGACGTCATGAAGGTAGACAAGAATTTTATTCCTGAGCACGAAGACGGTGAGGAAAGCGCAAGGGATATCATGTTCCATTACGTTGTGGGAATGGCAAGGGCTATGGGACTTGAATGTATTGCCGAGGGAGTAGAAACTCAGGCACAGGTAAAGGCGCTGCGCAGGAACAAATGCGATCTTGCACAGGGGTTCCTGTTCGACAAGCCGCTGCCTGTTGAGGAGTTCGAGGAACGTCTCCGCAAAGGCAGATACGATGTTGAATAACATAAAAACTCGTCTGTTCAGTACAGACGAGTTTTTGTTTATACGCACATATCTTCAAGTATTTCCGCAGCGTCGGTGACGCAGCCCCTGCATGAGCGAAGCGGTTCACCGGTAAGAGCGCCTTTCAGCTCACGGCATACAGCCGAACGGTTCATTTCGATGAAACGGTTTTCAAAATCGCTTATGAGCTCAGGTGCTTTGTCGGGATATTTCTTTGAAAGAATATACTCGGCAGCAAGTACGGCTCCGCATTTTATCATTTTTCCTCCTGCGAACGGAGCTGCAATGCTTTTTGCTTCATCAGCGCTGATACCTATCTCGTCGGCAAATGCGCACATTACCGCGGCTGAACAGCTGTAGAAATGCTTGTGATTCTCAATTGCCTTATTTGCTTTTTCTGCCATTTTTATACCTCCTCAAGCAGTACAAATCCGCCTTTTTTAAGATCATTTTCAGTAATGAAGCTGTCTGAAAGACTGACGTGTTTTTCAATGCCGTTTTCGTCCCTGAGAGCGACTATGCACATAAGTTCCTCATTATCGGGGATACCCTCGCAGCCGTAGTCCTCTTCAAAGATGTTTATTATCTCATATTTCATTGCGTTTCCTCCATTAGCTTTTTAAGAAGCCCTTTGCAGCCGTTTTCTATATCGGTGTATGCAGCAGCGAAGTTGCGGCTGTACCAAGGGTCGGAAACATCTCTGCCGCTGCCTGCGAATGTCATCAGCTTGTATATCCTGCCGTCCTTGTCGCTGCTGAAGATACGGTTCATGTTGCGTATGTTTGCGGTGTCCATGCCTATGAAGTAATCATACCGGTCGTAGTCCGACTTTCTGAGCTGTACCGCAGTTTTTCCGGAACATCCGATACCGTGTTTTGCAAGCTCCGAACGTGCAGGGGGATAGACGGGATTGCCAAGTTCCTCTGTGCTTGTAGCGCTTGAAGCAATTAAGAATCTGTCGCTCAGACCTGCGTCTGCAACGAGCTTTTTCATTATGAATTCTGCCATAGGCGAACGGCATATATTGCCGTGGCAGACGAACATCACACGAATCATGCTATTTTTCCCTCCTGAAATGCCGTATTTTGCCGAGTTATGCGGACTTTTGCGAGGTTCATTTTTCTGACACCCATTTTGACAGAATAGGGCGAAATCGGCAAAACTCCGCATAAATACGCATATTTCAATCGTCGTTAGTAGTAAAATCGTAGTAGAAATCGAGGTGTTTTACTACTAAGGATTTTGCGGAGTGTCCGCACTTATCGCAAGTAGTAATAGAGTGATTACTACCGTTTTACTACTAAGGCGTATGTGTATTACTACTATGTCGAATTCGGTTTCACTACTATTATATCATATCCGCGGCATTTGTTCAAGATGGAATCCGGAAAATGAGACTAAAATGTGCATGGGACAAGCAAAATGTGCATGACTCATGTGCATAACGGCACAGCGATGTGCATGATGCTTGTGCAAATCAGTGCTCAAAGTGTGCATAGTGTGCATTATCTATTGACGCACACTAAGCTTTATGCTATACTGAATACAACAGGAGAGACAGCAGGGAGCTGTTACGAACTGTGATGTACCAGAGGAGGTATGATTATGGATGATGTCATGAAGGGTATGCTGATTGTCCTGGTGATCCTCTATGTGATCTCCCCCGTGGATTTTGCCCCTGGACCGGTAGATGATTTCATCGTGATCCTGCTGGGGATTGCAGGCCAGAAGAAGCTCGAAAGCAACCAGTAAACGGCATGGGGCGGATGCCGTCAGAAGGTATCCGCCCCATACTATGAAGGAGGTAGATCCTATGGCTGATAACAAAGAATTTAGAAACGAATTTCTGAAAGATGGTAAGAATGTTATCGTCAGCAAAAAAATGAAAGAAATTCGTTTGAGTCGAGGTATGACACAGGTGGATGTGGCAAAGGAACTTCATATCGACCGATCTGTTTATGCCAAGTATGAATCAGGTAAGCTGACCCCTACACAAGAAAGAATCCAGGAATTTGCTGCTATCTTTGGAGTCGATATCAGCGAACTTGAGAAATCTGTTTCTGCTGTCATTCCGGATACATCGGCACTACTAAAAAACAAACGACTGCTAACGATGCTTTTAGAAGACTTTGACCAAGTGATTATTCCTGACACAGTGCTGGAAGAGCTTGACTATCAGAAGGATAAGGGCAGAAACAAAAAGATTGCTTGGCAGGTAATGATGACAATTGATGAGTATCGCACACGGTTTCGTGAGCGTCTGATATTTGAGAGAAGTAGTCACTTCAAGCTGAACAGGAATGACGCCAAGATCGTTGAACTTGCTGAGTCGCTTAACAAGAAGCTCAATAAGGTGGTTTACCTTATCCATGATGATGTTCGCATGTCTCTCACTTACGATAACAGCATACTTTTGAGGGATTATATGGCCAAGCGTTCTAATAATACCAATTATGCGTCTTTTCTTGCCCTTGATGAGGAATATGAGCACTTAGAGACATTCCAGCGAATGATGACTGATATCGACTTAAATATGTATCTGCCTGATGGCATGACCTTGATCATCAGCTGCATCAGATGCAATGACGAGGAAAAGCGTACTGAAAGAGGTGGTTTCTATGTATCAGAAACGAAGCAATATAGAAAGCTAAAATTTCTGATTGAAAACGATGCTGATTTCGATAAAACAGATAACAGCAGGTACTGTCTGACACCTCTCGCTCATTGTGTCCAACTTGGAAACTTCAAGTTATTTAGGCTCCTGCTTGAGATGGGAGCAGACTACAACAAGGGATCTGTTGATGAAACCACTCCGAGCCACTTAAAACTGCAGAACATCAACGAAGGTAATACGCCGTTGATGATTGCTTGCTGGCATGCAAATTTTAAATTTGTTAAAGAACTATGCCAACTCCCAGACATTTCCCTCAATCAGCAGGACAGCAATGGATACACGGCGCTGATCAAATGTGCGGTACAAAGGTACAATAGAATAAAAGAAGGCAAAAAGGTCGATTATCTCGAATCAATCTATCGGTTCCTTTTGACCTTAGATAAGGTTGACACCCTAATTCGCGATAGGCAAAACCGAACTGCTAATGATTGGTGGATATTGGGTGATGAGCTGAGAAAGGAAATGGAACAGAATGATTGACCGTGCTTGCATCAGCATCAACAACCATTGCAACCTTAACTGTACCTACTGTCACTTTCATACGCCTGCTAAAAAGCAGTATCTCGCAGGCGCTGATATGGATATCTTCCGAATACTCGATCATATCAAGCGGCACATTGACAAGCACGATATACGCATATTCAAGCTAGGTTTTGTGGGAAACGGTGAACCGTTACTTGACTACGATGCATTGAAAGCGTATCTTGAGCATATCAGTGATTACCTCGAAACTGGAAGGATTGCTGCCTACACGATCACCAATGGTACACTGATCACGGAGGAGATGCTTGAATTTTTCAAGGCGCACAAGGTCAATATCGGCTTTTCGATAGACGGGCTCCCTGAGATTCACGACCAGCTTAGATGTAATACCCATGCTGCGGTCATGAGTGCGATTAAAATGTATCATTCAATGAATGGCTGCTATCCGCCAATGAACTGTACAGTCGGCAGAGCTGTTCTTGAAAGGAGCGAAGAGACGATCGCATTCTTTGAACCATTCGGCAGCAGGAGTACCTTTTCTCGTATGATTGGTGAGGATGGCATCACACTAAATGACTATCATGCATTTCTTCACCGCGCTATGCAGAAGCTGAATGTTCGAACCGGCGGATATGATTGCACAATGTACGGTGGAAAATGCGGCGCTGGCATCAACAACATCTTCTATGCCAATGGACAGATCTTCCTCTGTGGAAACTGTGTTGATCTGCCAGCTATTGCAGATGCCGACACACCGATCGATGCCATCCGGCCTATACTGCCGAAGTTTGACCGAAACACCTGCTATCACGACTTACAGCGATCATGATCCATGGAATCGGTTTTTATGATCGGTTTCGGAAGTGTTCTATAATGTATATAGAGCAAAAACAGTCGCCTTTTATTGATGAAGGAGGAATTTCAATGAGCATTGAGATGAGAGCCGCCGAGATCATTTCCCAGATCACCGCATTCTCAAAAGCTTCCTATACGAAGGCTGAGTTCTTGCCTGAGCTGCTTAAGCTCCAGAAAGAGCTGATTGACCTGACCTTCAATGCGGAACACGCTGAAAACGGTGATCTGCGTCTGTGGGATGTTGAAAGGCACCTTCGTAAAATGAACGAAGAACGCGGTCATGCTGCGGATGATGAACTTGCCAGATTCATTCAGAGCAGTAAAATCGTGTGCAACACCATTAGTGCTGAGATCTCTGGTAATGCAGGTGAACAGAAAGTATTCCGGGCACTGGAGAACCTCACCTGCGAAAATGCTCTTCTTCGGAACGTGGAACTCGAATTTGATGGCAGACGGACAGAGATTGATGCCATCGTGTTTACACACCATGCGGTATTCATCATTGAGATCAAGAACAGCAAAAAGAACATCTTTATTGATGAGGATGGTGAATTCTACCGGACTGGTCACTCCATGCACTACGACTGCAATATTGCCGATAAGATGGATGAGCGTGAAACGATACTCCGAAAGGCGCTTGAACGCACAGGCATTGGGCGTCTGAAAATCTTCAAAATTGTTACGTTTACGAATCCCCGTATTGATGTTGAGAACAAGTACCACTATATCAAAGTATGCGGAAGCAACTATCTCCCGACATTCATCGAGAAATTCACGAGTGATCAGTGGTATACACACGAAAACATCTGTACGATGATGGCGGCTGTCAGTGAGGTCAGATGCCCTGATGCCTATCAGATGTCGATCGATATGGAAGGATTCAAGTCAGACTTTGCCACGCTTATGGCAAAGCTTGAAGCCGCAGAAGAAGCTGAGAACGAATCGGATATTCCTGAGAAGACATCGAAAACGGACAGAGAGCCGGATATTACGGCGGAAAGAAGTGTTAAGACAACGCAGCAATACAGCAAGGGTATGGTCGCAGCGGCCGTCGCAGTAACATTACTCAATGCGGCGTTCTTTGTTGGCAGCCGACTGCTGAGAAAGTGAGAGCTGTTATCAGATGATATCTTTGCCGTGCTGCTCGATACAGCGCTAATAGGAATGGGGGGATGTTTATTGAAGTATGCACTCTATGGTCTGCCCTGTGCAGGCAAGACAACACTACTTGATGGACTTTCGATCAGTATGATACACGGCAGTACGGAGCTTAACAGAATGGCATCGGGAAGGTTCTTGGATCTTCCCGATGAAGAGAAGAACGAGCTTCGTATCAGATATGCTAATCAGCTCAAAGCAATAACGGACAGCTTTATCTCAGACGGTCACTATTCATTCTTGAATGATGTGGCATTTACTGATGCCGACGGCGACCTTTATGATGTGTTCATCTACCTTTACTGTGAGCCAGAAGTACTCCGTGAACGCTTACAGCGCTCTGCCAAAAACAGCAGATTTGCGGAGATTTCGGTTGAGCGTATCCGTAAATGGCAGCTTTTTGAGATTGAACGTCTGAGGGAAGAATGTCATAAGCGCGGGAAGGACTTCTATGTAGTGAAGGATATCACTGCCGAGAAGTTGCAGGCGTTTATCAGAGAGATCGAGAATGGTTTCAGCTCATATACTCTTGCAGAGCACATTGCAGAACGGATCATGCGGATCTATCCAGAGCCTTGTGATATCCATATATGCGATGGTGATAAGACCATCATCGAGCAGGATTCATTCAGGGTATGTACAGACGGCCATATCACTCATGTGTTTGACGGCAACTTCTACACAGGCTATCAGGCACTTCTATTCACGAATGAGACGAAACATCTGCAATATGATACCGAAAAACTCCGCACGATTAGCCGCAATGATATGATCTACAACATGATCTTCGATAAAAGCTATGTCATCCTGTCGTCGGGCATTAAGATGCTCTGGGATCAGCTTGCCGAACAGCTTGGAATGCAAAATGTGATCGCCGATACGCTCATTTCGGCTGAGACCAAGTTCTTCACGGTAAAGCTGCTGCAGGAGAAGGGATATACTGTAACAGCCTATGGAGACGGCAAAAACGACCTCTATATGCTGAAACAGGCAGATCATGGTTATCTCTATATCGGTAAATACCTTAGCCGATCACTAAGGGATGCAGATGTTTCTGGGGTAAAGCTGTTATACGATAAGTCAGCATATGTATTGGCAGACGCAGATGCCTCTGTTGCGGGCGATATCGCAATATGCAGATCTAACTCTGGAATCAACGGTGCAAGGCTGGCGGCGGCACATATCAGACTTGGCAGAAAACTTGGAGAGGTCATGAACGGCTTTATCCCTAATACCGACACTGCGGTCATCGTTCTGGAACGCGGTGGGAGGTTCTTTGGAGATGGTGTATATACCGGATTCGGCGGCGCGTTTTATAGCTGTGATCCCAAGACAAGCGATATGCCGATGATTCTGGAAAGCACTGTCGTCATAGTTGACAGCGTGATCAATACAGGGAGATCTGTGCTTGATATGATCGATAGACTGAAGCGGCAGCGTCCCGATATAGAAATATTTATAGCCGCTAATGTCATACAGGAAAAAGCAGTCGGACTTTTGAGCGAATACAAGGTATTCGCAGTGAGGGCCTCCGCTAATTCCTTCGTTGGCTGCAGACAGGCAGAACAGAAGGACGGTAAGGGTCCAGATACGGCGGACAGGCTGTTCAATTATATTGATTGAAAGGAGAAATGATCTATGGCTTGGGATCCAAATGAGAAAGGTACATACGCAAATCTGACAAAGACTGCATTTGAACACGGTGGACCTGATCAGTACATTGATGATATCTACAATGGTGGGTATCAGGACGGTCATGATAAGGGCGTGCTTGATGGCGTTGTCGTTACAGTGCTGACTACAATAGGTACGGCAGCCGTTGGATGGGTCACGAAACATCTTGTAGATAAGCACAATGCAAAAAAGCAAGAGCTCAAAGAAAAATCGGTGGCGGCAGAGGAAGCGATCAGACAGATCTGTGAAGAGGCACCTGATGATACGCAGAGCAATGATTCGCACATCGACGATGAATAAGGGAGGGAATGTTATGACAATCTACACCACTCAGGAATACAAGGGTTACGGGAAACAGAATTACTACTGGTATGAGTACCGGCTTGAAGGCGGCGAAGTCGTAAAGTACAAGTGCCATCGCCAGAAATTTTTCGACGGAAAAGAGAATAACTGGGAGACCGAAGAGCATGTGGTTGAGTCTTGGGCGACCGATGATCCCAATATGCCTGACTGGTTGCATAAGTATCTGTAATCTACGATACGATGTCTTATGATGTGATTCAATGGCTTTTATCATTTGAAAACTCATAGTCAATACATCGTACTACAAGAGGGTTCCGTTATTGATTATCTATCATTCACGAACTATAATCCCCACCAAAGGAATTCATTATAAATGGCCGATTGGGGTTCAGTAGCCTCTTCATTCAATGCATTTTTTGTCATACAGTATATCTTCAGCCGTGGCAAAGATTTAGGCGAGTTGTTCGTCTGGATGACTGCCCGGCTGTAGTTTTATCCGCATAGACGTCGCTGCACTCTTCAAAATACTATAAATGCGAAATATCATCCGGCACAGTTGACTTTTTCAAGGATATAGCTTAAAATAGAATTACCAAGTAGCATTTCTCTAAAGAGTCTTATAACTCAATGAATTTTCTATTTGCACACAGGAGGGAGAAATAATGAATACGGAATCATCAATAATGAACATCCTATCTAATTACGATATACTTGATGTTATATCAAAGCTTTCCGCTTTGAATCTTCTTCCATTTAATCAGAACAAAGCTATTGTTTTCGATTATATCATAGATCTGGCCTTGCAAAGCAGCAGAGAAGAATACAAATCCACAAATATAATATCGAACAAAAGACTGGAACAAGTTGTACAGTTATCATTTGACTATAATCGGATAGCGATTGATCCGGCAGAAATGCCGTTCATTCAAAGGGTACAATTCTACGGCGATAAATGGATTTTTTGTGGAATCAATACTGACTGTGGGTATAATCTTCAAAACTTAGTAAATTCACTGTTTCTAAGAAAAAATAACTTTAATCCAGCTTTTATCGATAAAGCACGGAGAATTGTAAAAGTGGTTCTTAACCTCTCTGATTCGATTGTTCATCATCTTGGATATTCATTAGATATTCTGGGACATTATGAACGAGAAACAATCGATTATCCTTCTTCAAATAAGATGAACAAATTACAAAATGCAATTACATTTAGATACAGTGAATTACGGGATAATTTAGATGAGAAGGAAATTGTGGACTTTTTTTCTCAATTTGGTCAGGAAACCACGCCCACGAGTTATTCCGATTTTAGTTTTTGTAAGCATCCTTTTTTAAGGATATCATCTGAACTATTTATATGCTTAAATCCATCATTACTCGCTTCTTTTGCAGTGTCATATATTATTAAGCTGGCTGATGAATACGGAGCATACCAACAGCTTATTGAAGGATATAATAATGAGACTTGGAACAACTGCAAACTCAATCTTCAGTCATTAGAGCATTATGGAATTAACGAAGAATCACTACACATCAGTTTGAATAATAATTATTATTACAAAGAGAAGCTATTTTCAACTTCAAACAGTGTCTCAAATAGTATGATATTAGTTTTTTTTATTGGTTGCTCTCAATCAGTAGAAAATGATGAATTATTGCCAACCTCAAACCCAACGATGATCATTGATAGATTCAATGAGATAATAGCATCACTTCCTTTGAAAATCAATCATAATAGATTATACGTTCTTATTATTTGCAATAGTATCGGAGAAACCGTTATTCACGGATTTTCAGATCTTCCAGAAAAGCATCTACTTATTCGTCCGTTCGAACTTCAATGTATTTCTGTCAATGAGAGCGGGAAGTTTCTTCTTTATTATATTGAGGCAAGAAATAAACTTCAATTCCACCATTCGCCTTTTTCAGATGCATTAGATTCTATTTCCTATTTTGTCGCCAATAGATATTCATTTTATACTTCGGATGACATAGACTTAAAAGAATCCTATGCTATTATAGGTATGGGCGATGCTGTTGATTATATTAATGACGCACTAAAAAAAGAAAACCGACAACTTGTTGAACGGTATAATTCTGCTTATTTTACTGAGGTAATAGTACATGACATAAAACGCATGCTATTTCGCCCTTTAAAAACTGTGGATAAAGTAGAAATACTTCTTCGTCTCAAAAATGCTGATATATGGGTATCAAGTCAGCCTGTTACTAATGAAGAAGAAATAGATGTTTATTACACACTGGTTGATGTTATCTCATACTGGCTTGCAGAGTTTCGCGATGAACTAGCAGAGCTCATTACATCTGATATCGAACTCAAAAATTATCTTACTGATGACATTGAAATGTATTATCATGAGCATGAAGACAATACATCATTGATTGAACTTTTAAAAATAGAAAGAGATTTTAATACTATTCGTCTATTCTGGAGTTCCACAGCATACTATGCACTAGCAAAAAATGGAGCTGAAAGGACACTGACAGAGATCATAATTGATAATCTGCTCAAAGATACAGCTATTCATTTTGATAGCAATAAGATGGATAAATACTTTTCATCACCATTAAAGCAACGAATGCAAATACTTGAAGGTCAGACATACCCCTATTTAAGGCCAATTTCTGGTCAGCCTCGGCAGATACCGCATGTTTACGAAGACATGATTCTTGACGAAATTGGCCAGTATTTTCGATCATCCGGAATTCCTTATGGTGTAATCACTATTATGGGAAAAGCTGAGATATGTAATAAAATCGTGGAATTCCTTTATAACAAACTCAAAAGCCTTGTTTCAGAGTATTCATGCTTATCATTATGTTTATTAGCATACTATGATTTGGAAGTAATAATGTTTAGAATGATGCAAGCTCAAAAAAGGTATTCTTATGAGATTGAATGCTATCCTGAAAAACGAACTGAAATTGAGAAAACAATCAATGAATTAAACAAATCTTCCATTGCCATAAAGTTTTTGGTAGAGTATGTTTCTTCTGTGCCTTCATCTGGGCAAAAGGATATCAATGAGCTTGATTATGAATATCTTGTAACTGTTTGTTCACAGATTATTGAGTGGGCTAATACAGGTGACTTGTTCTATAATGACATGATTGATATACCGATTGAGCTATTAAAATCAAATAGAATCGGCATGGATCATAGTGAAGTTGAGCGATTGATGCATTATAACTATCGTGCAAATACAGCCCGATTAACACAAACATCTAATCCCTTACGGCAGTCTTTTCAAGATCCATGGGATAGTCTAGTAAGTTCAGAAGAAATAAATGCTGCATTCTATGAAGAATACGGTTATAGCTTCTCTGACTTATTCTCTTTTATTATGGGGATCATCGTATATGGAGATAACATCAATGCTGAGATCAAACAAGCAAATATATCAGACATCCTAAAATGCATTCCTGGTATATCAGAAGAAATCGGACATAAAATACTAGGTGATTTTTGTAATGTGCAAAGAAGTGATTTCTTACAACCACCAAAGCCATTTTCTAAGAATGATGTGTATCCGTGGAGGTTTAACAGAAGACTTGCATTTATTCGAAGACCGATTATTATGTTCGATAAAGACTTGATTTGGGGCAATCGGCAACTTTTTCACAGTCTTCTATATTTAACTGACATAATTAAATCTGGAAAACTCGCTGCTGCCAAAGGAAAATTAAAAGTTATAATGAGCAAAATGGCCAATAAAGTCGGTAATGATTTTAATTCAGCGGTAGTTATGAAAATCAAGTCTTTAGGCTTCTTGATGGTATATTCAAAAGTCGACAAAATTAATCACAATAAAATTGAAGCAGAACCTGGCAATTCTTTAGGAGATATTGATGTTTTATTAATCAATCCGAAGAAACATAGAATAGTAGTAATTGAAGTAAAAGAATTCTCTTTTTCAAAAACGCCATATGAAATACACAGAGAGTATTTAAAGTTATTCTGTGATACTGAGCAAGAGACCTGTTATATAACAAAGCATAAACGCCGAGTACAGTGGATTAAAGAACATATCTCTGATGTTATAGCATATTATGGCCTTCAAGATAGAAAATGGACTGTTTCAGATGCTCTGGTAGTAAACCAGCCAATTGTATGTAACGACTTTTATCACCATAATCAGAAAATACTATTGTACTCCGAATTATCAACTGCGATTATCAATAATATATAAAAAATCCCCCTCACCAAGCAGGACTCTACTTCCTACCTGATGAGGGGGATATTTTTCATATTCAAATTGCTTCTTCTTTGGTTCTGTCCATCTCCTGACGGGCGTTTTGTAGTTCCTCCATGCGGTGAAGCTCTGCAGCGGCATCTTCGAGTCCCAGATGAGTGTACACATCAAGTGTGACTCCTATTTCGCTATGTCCCATCAGATATTGCAGCGTCTTCGGGTTCATGCCAGCTTTTGCCTGATTGCTGCAGTAGGTATGGCGGCAAATATGCGGTGTGATATTCGGCATTTGAATGCGATAGATATCGTTGTATTTGCTGACCATGTGGTTGAAGCGATGTTCCCAATGCATTGCGACCAGTGGCATGCCGTCATCGTCAATATACAGGAAACCACAGTAACCGTCCACAAATTTCTCTCTCTTGGGTTTCACTCTGTCCTCAATGATTGACCGAAAGCAGTATGCCACATCCTCGGTGATTGGAATTTGCCGCGTACCCGCGCTTGTTTTGGTAGACTGAATGACATACTTCATATCTGATGTGCGCTGAAGTTGATGGTCGATGTTCACGATTCGATTCTCAAGGTCAATATCCTTCAGCGTCAGCCCGCAGAATTCAGAGATTCGCATTCCGGTATGAAACAGAATGTAGACCGCTTCATAGTATTTGCAGTAGGTGTTGTCATCGTGTACGAATTTCAGGAATTTCCGCATCTGCTCCTTCGTGATTGCTTCTCTGGTCTTGCTGTCATTGACGACCACACCTGCAAGCTGGAACCCGAAGGGGTTCTTGACGATAATGTCATCATCGACTGCCATCTGAAATGCAGGTCGCAGGACACCGCGAACGGTCTTAACAGAACTGTAGCCTCTGCCATCGCTCTGCAGCTTGATCAGGAACAGCTTTGCGTCCGAAGTCTTGATCGAGCCGATCTTCTTTCCGCTGAACTCTTCCTTCTTCAGAAGATTCACCACAAAGCCGTAATTTGATTTTGTTTGCGGCTTTACACCTGTTTTGGTTCTCAGGTATCGCTCCACAAGCTCCAATACCGTGATGTTTTTCTGATCCGGATCGCATAAGGTGTCGAGATCATAGCCGATCTTCTTCTCCAGTTCACGCAGCGACTGGCACGGCTTCTTTCCAATCGGGAGCTTGTCCGTAGGCTCCAGTCGCCAGCTATATACGAATTTCGCCTTTCCGTTCACATAATACTTGAACTGGTATTTTCCGTCCGCACGGATGGTTTCACCTGCGCGCAGAATGCGGTGCTTAGAGTCCCTGCGGATATTACCTCGTATTCCCATTAGTCTCTCCTCCTTAATTCCGGATGTTCGTTCAGATACTTTTCAAACGCGACCCGGTTGATCAGTTTCCGTTTACCGTATTTCGCAATCAGGAACGGAGAGGACTCTTTTTGAATCCATTCTGAGAACTTTC
>JAEEGL012120674.1_pt1 | contig 47108 bp, 33 predicted proteins | sample 9134231 | NCBI WGS metagenome assembly JAEEGL01 (sample SAMN16246548, study PRJNA631951) | gut metagenome | biome: gut microbiome; feature: rumen; material: fiber-attached | host: Bos | place: Iran: Karaj | collected 2018-10
AAACACCAGTTAGTCTTGATAGCTGTCGGACACCAGCCCCAAAGGAAAGAGCATATCGTAATGCTCACAGGGGGACTGTCCCCCTGTGAGCACCAAATAATAATCTCAAAAAATGATCAGAAGAACCGACCCCGTGATCTCTCTATCGCCCCACCGCCACCGCTGGTGGGATTGCCCCAGGGCAGGCCGGTGCTGATGCGGAGAAAATTGCCCCAGCCGGTAAGTTTATGGAAGGTACTTTGCTCGTAGCCCTCGCCGATGTTGCATTTCCAGTTCCAGGGATTGGCCGCAGCGCCTACGTAGTCATAATTGTAGAAACCCTGATGGTAAAGGCAGACGCTGAGGCTGTAGTGGTCAAGGTGCTGCACGCTCCAGTTGATGTCAGCACGTTGGAGGATGGCTCGGTCGAAGGCCTGTCTCATGTCTTGCGCGATGGTCGTCAACTCGGCGTCGCCCGTGTTGGCGGCCAGTTTGTCGGCGTAGTCCTGGAGGTCGAAGAAGGGAAAAGCCCATGCCATATTGAGATCATCGTAGGGCGAAGCGAAGCGATAGACCTGCGTGGTGGCGAGGTCGATGGCCTCCTTTTGCGTGGGATAGAGGGCAATGAGACGGTCGGCCAATCGGCGGGTGACATCGATGATGCCGTCGAGTTCGCTGGTGCGCAGCAGTTTGAAGTCACCGTTGACGGCCTTGCCCTCATCGTGGCTGTAACATTCCTGCCATGCGGGGGTGGCGTCGTTGAGCATGTAGGCGAAGGCTTCCTCCACGTCGTCCTTTTCGATGAGCCCTCTGATGAAGGCCGGCAACACGGTGTAGTCGCTGTTGAGCAAGTGAGCGGAGCAGGCGATGTACTCGGCCACGTCGCGCAGTTCGGTGAGCGACTCGATGTTGCCCATCAGGCAGTTGTGGAAGAAGATGGCCTTCAGCGGGGCGCGGCCTGTAGCCTTGATGGCCTGCGCCAGTTCGTACATGTCGAGTTTCTCGCCGTCGTTCCACTCGTCACCGATGACGCCGCGCGTGACATCAGGATTCTCGGTATATTTACCAGGGATGTCGATTGTGGGTTCAAAGCCGTTGCCGTGGCCCCAGATGGTGAAGATGTATTCCTCGGCAGGGCAGAAGAGACTGCTGAACTCAATGAAACGGTGGATGGTGTTGGGGTCGTAGAGCTTGGTGGCGATGGCCTCGGTGTGCATGCCAAGCGAGTTCATGCCCTCATTTTGCAGGTTGTCGAGGTCGGTCTCGCTGTTCAGTTCGAACCACACCACGTCGCCGTCATCGGTCATCTGGCCGCTGGTATTCTGGCCGTACTTATAGAGGACGGCCACGCGCACCTTGCTCCCGTCCTTCAGGTAGGGACGGAGCGCCTCCCAGAAGTCTTTCTCGATGATGTAGTCCATCTTGCCGCCGGCGTTGCCATAGACGAATACGGTATAGCGTGCCTCAGCAGGTACAGACAGCAGTTCGCGCTTGCTCCACTCGTCGAACTGCGCAGCCTTCGTGGCGTCGACCTTGTCGAAGGTGGCATCATCGCCTGCATCGCCTATCGTCAAACGGTCGTTGACAATCTTGTAGGAATCGTCCCATGGGCCGTCGTCCATCGTGACGGTCATGTTGCCGGCCTCGGCGGTGTAGGTAAACGGCTGGTGTTGCAGGGCGACAGGTTCCTCGCCCGCCAAGAAGTACACGTCGCACACGCCAGTGCCGTCATTGTTGAACTTCCACACGTTCCACGCCTTGCCGTAGTTCCATAAGGATTGTGTCTTGCCCGAGAGGTCGCCGACCCATGTGCCCACCAGGGCCTTGGGGTCAGTGGGATTCGTCGTCGGGTTGTCATCGTTGTCGGTGCAGGCAGTGAAGCCCAGCGCCATGATGGCCATCGCCATCAAAAAGAAATACTTTCTCATATCGTTTGTTATTTATGATTATTACTGTTATTTCTTTTCTTTTTTTGCCTTGTCAATAATCGCACAGTGTTCGAAGTATTCCTTCATCCAACTCTTTGATACGGAGTCTTCCCTTTCTGCAAGGTCACCTGTATCTTCTACCACCTGTTTTTCGGCAAAGGCCACCATGTCGTCCTCGCTGATGTCAAGCAGCTGCATACAATAGTTGCGGTGTTTTTTCATCGTCGATAAAAAGCTACGATGTAATAATCTGTAGTCGGCCAGATCAAGGTCTAAGAAATACTTTTCCGACGCCATGAGCGGCTTCTCTTCCAAATCCTTTTTGAGGACATTGATGATTTCATCCTTGTAAGATTGGCGGTTGATATAGAATTTTGTCACAGCGTCTACAAAGTTGGCATTGCCGATGGTATTGAACGTTTCTATGCTGGTTGAGAACACCTTCTCAGTAGTCTCGGAGAATTTCGTCATGCTTATATCCCCAACGGAGAGCAATCGGCTCCGCAAACTGTCGAAATACTCGGGCTGCTGGGCCACTTGCAGCTGCATACGACAGACTTTGTCAAAGGCAGAGTCGTTCTTCTCTATCTTCTTGATAGTCTGATCCATGTCGTAGATAATCATCTTTGCTATCTCCAGTTTCTCCTTCTCCTTCTTGTTCTTGTCAACAAAGTAGGCCGTGCCGAAGGTAAGAACAATAGAGATACTGGTGGCCACAATCGACATGATGAACTGCTTGAAATTAGCCAGTCCACTACCCATCTTCAGGCTTTTCGGAGTGTGTAACTTAATATTCATAATGTGCTTACATTGGTTAATTTCCCTGTACGTCTTATCATCATTGTTGCAAAGGTACAAATAATCAGCGAGATTATTCACGACCAACCATAATTTTACACATATTTAATAAAATGCGCAATTGTGTGCAATGAAAAAAAGTTTCGTTTCATGCAATGTTTTGGACGTTGTACTCGTATATATAAACATTTCAAAAATTTTCCTGCATTTCCTGCACCTAAGCTGAATGTCAGCAGGTTACACGGTTTTTCCTGCACCTAAACCTGCACCTGAACCTGCACCTGGATTTTTATCATCAAATAACTTAGTGTCCATGATTATTGAGCCAGTGCCTTCGGCTGTATTTAACATCCATTAACTACAGTCCCAAAATTTGTCCATATTGCTGGGACTGTCAGTCCAAGCAGCATGGACACACCATCCAACCTACATGGATACACAATCCCTGCTGCATGGACTGGGATAACCCTTTGCATTTCTGTAGAAACCCATTACATCTATAGAAACATAACACTAACCACGAATTTAACGAATTACACGAATTGATTTTGGGAAACAACTCTGAATGAAAAAATTAGTGTAATTCGTTAAATTCGTGGTTAAAAATAATCGGTTTAATCTGATAAATCTGTGGTCGTTCTTCCAGGTGCAGGTTTAGGTGCAAGTTTAGGTGCAGGAAAAACGGCGTAACATCCTGGCTTTCAGCTCAGGTGCAGGAAATGCAGGTTTTTTTTACTTTCCCTTCATATATCAATGGCAAAAAGCGATATGTATTCCTTGCGCGTAAAACCTTTCATAGTCATTTCCGTGCCAAACGGAAACGTTTTCGCAAGTCACTGAAATTTTTTTTACGCAAAACCTTGGCCGTTTCATTCTTTTTCCCTACCTTTGCATTTGGTATGCGCCACTGTGTGCATGAAACGCTTCTAAAGCAATTAGCACAAACATATCTATTAACATAACATTATTTACTAACAAATTAAACAAAAGCAAATGAAAAAGAAAATTTTTACTCTATTGACGCTTGCGGTACTCGGCATTGCCAGTGCGTGGGCAAGTGAAGTAGCAACGTTCAACCTTGGGACGAAAAACGGTGTCTCTTCACCCGAAGGATTCTTCAAGAGCGTAGGCGAAAAATGGAACTGGAACACAAAGTTCACTGGTGGTGAGTATGATGGCAAATCGTTCTCCCAAGGTCTAAAGATGGAAGGTACCACCAAGATTGGTTTTACCACCACCGCTGTCTCCACTGTAACTATTGTACAAAGTACATGGAGTAGCACTTCTATCAACCTCGACGACCAAGTACTGGATCCAGCCAGTGCTACCGCAGGTACAAATTGTCGCATTTATACGGTTTCCGATGTTAAAGCTGGTGACCACGTCATTTCCCGTGGTAGTGGTAGTGAGAGCGGACTGTTTTATGTAAAAGTTGAATGGCTTGCCACACAGACCGTTACCTTCACCAATGATGCTAGTTGGGCTGCTGTTTTTGCCTATGCTTGGAGTGGTGAAGGTGAAAACACTGTTAAATACGCTGGAGATTGGCCTGGTACGCAGCTCGAAGCTAACGCTGAAGGCGACTACGTATGGTCTACAACTGGAAGCCCCACAAAAATTATCTTCAGCGATGGCGGAACCAACCAGACAGCAGACCTTGATTTCAAGGATGGTGGCAAATATACTAAAGACGGCCGTACCATCGAGCTGAACGACTACACTGCAACATTCCAGACTGACGGCATGACAGAGGTTTGGGCATACGTGTGGAAAGGCGAAGAAAAAGCTTTAGGAGAATGGCCCGGAACAAAGATGGAAGGGTCTGACGGTAACTTTAGCATCACTATAAAGGCCGAAGAAGCTCCCGCCAACATTATTTTCCACAACAACGCTGGCGTTCAGACTCCCGACTGGACTTTCGAAGACGGCAAAGCATACGAATATATGCTGAACACCTATACTGCAACATTCACTACTGATGCAGGATGGGACAAAGTCTATTCTTGGATTTGGAGCGGAACAGGTGATAAGACAAAGAACCTTAGCACCAACGCTTATCCTGGTGACGAGTTAGAAGCTGTGGATGGTGTTTATACATTTACATACAAAGCTTTCACGGCTCCAGAATATATTCAATTCAATGGAGGAAATGGTGAAAAAAAGACTCCAGACATGGGTTTCACCAGTGGACGTGCCTACAAGTGGAATACTACTCTGACGAACCCCATCTATGCCCCCGAAGCTTCTGAGGAAACAATTCCTGCTGGAACCACTGTTGACGTGAAGGATGCTGAAGGCGACGTTGTTGCCACACTGACCTACGGCTTTGAGGGCGGTGCAGACTTCGCAGCCTACATCCCTCGCCCCAACGAGGAATTTGCTGCTTTCCAGAACTACACTGGCGGTAACGGCGAGAACGGTAATGCAACCAGCGGTACTGCCTACATCATCAAGCCCGTCTACGACGGTTCCATTACTGTTGCCGTTTGGCTCAATGGCAGCAAGTCTTTCTATATTCAGGAGGATGGTACTTCGCTTGCCGGATTTGACGGTTTAAGGAAGGACTACGGTTCCAGCACTGGCTTCACGTTCAACGTCAAGGCTGGCAGCACTTATAAGGTTTATTGCACAGGCTCTAAGCTCGGCTTCTATGGCTTCGACTATCAGTTCGACAAGCCTGCAACTGTAACAATCGGCTCTACTGGATGGGCTACGTTCAGCAGCAATAAGATTATTGACCCAAGCACTGTCGAAGGACTGAGTGCATACATGGTGACTGGCGTAAACAACAACGCAATCGTTCTGTCTGATGTGATTGACCAGCGCGTTCCTGCCAACACAGGACTTCTGCTCAACGGTACTGCAGAGACGACTTATACCATCCCCACCACTAAGCTTGATGCTGCACTGCCTACAGGCGACAACCTGCTGATACCTGGTACTGGCGAAAAAGTTGGTTCTAAGGATAACTACATGCGCTACGTGTTGAGTGAGGCTGACGGCAAGGCTGTCTTCCAGTGCATCTGGAATGAGAAAGACCTCAACGACGTGCGTCCCACCGTTCCCGTCGGCAAGGCATTCTTGGAGGTTCCCGTTTCTGACGGTGCTCGTACCCTGTACATCAACGGCGAGACCACTGGCATCAACAACGTTGAGAACGCCGGACAGTTCACCTTCGGTACCGTCTACAATATGAACGGCCAGCGCGTCAGCCTGCCCACGAAGGGTCTGTACATCATGAACGGCAAGAAGGTTGTGATTAAGTGAGAATAAAGCAAGAGCTTGCCCATGCTTTATCGAACGTGAGCAAGCTCGAGCTTTAGCTCAAGGTCGTGATTAAGTAAGTGAAAACAAAAGTTATTCATTTTAAACAAACAGAAAACAATGAAAAAGACATATATCATTCCCTCAGTGGAAGTCATCAAGATTGAGACACAGACTATGTTGGCTGTCAGCGGCGTTCCCGGTATCACGGATCAGCCCTGGATGCCAGGCAACCCCCTCCTGTCACCAGAGCAGGAACTGCTGAACTTGCCGGGCATCGGCGACCAATTCAACTTCCTGAAGCTTCCGGAGTAAGGATTCCATCGAGAGGCCGTGACCGCAGTCACGGCCTCTCATTTTATAACAACGTGTTGAATATCACTCCCAGCAGTCCAGTTCGTGGGCTATCTCCGGCAGCTGGCTGCGGTGGAACGTAGGTTCCTTGATGCCACGCCGCTTTTGCTGGCGGTAGTCGTCAAGCAGACGGAAGGCATACTTGCCGAGAATGACGATGGCTATAAGGTTGCAGGCAGTGAGAAATGCCATGAAGAAGTCGACAATGTTCCACACCAGCTCAAAGCTGGCCATGGCTCCGAACATCACCATGACACCAGCGGAGAAGATGCGGTAGACGGTCAGTGAACTTTGAGCTATGGACTGTGAACTATGAACTGTGATAAAGCGGATGTTGGCCTCGCCGTAATAGTAGTTGCCGATGATGCTGGAGAAGGCGAAAAGGAAGATAGCCACCGCGACGAACACCGGACCGACAGCACCCACCTCCGACTGCAGAGCCGACTGCGTCAGCATGATGCCGTTCAGCTCCGGCACGTTATACAGCCCACTGATCAGGATGATGAAGGCCGTACACGAGCAGACCAGCAACGTGTCGGTGAACACGCCCAGGGCCTGGATCAGGCCCTGCTTCACGGGATGCGACACCGTCGCCGTCGCTGCCACGTTAGGCGCACTGCCCTCACCGGCCTCGTTGCTGAACAGGCCGCGCTTCACACCGTTCATAATCGTTGCACCAATGGCACCGCCAGCCAACTGCTCGATGCCGAAAGCATCGAAGACGATAACCTTCAGCACATGGGGTATCGCCGTGATGTTCATGACGATGACGACCACCACCAATACCACATAGCCCACCGCCATGACCGGCACCAGGACGGCACTGACGTTGGCGATGCGGTGGATGCCACCAAAGACGATGAACAGCGCCAGGGCAGCCAGCAGACCACCCATCAGCATCGGCGGCACGCCGAAGGCCTCCTGCATGGCGCCACAGATGGTGTTGGCCTGTATGGAGTTGTTTGACAGTCCAAACTGCAGGGTGATGAGCACGGCGAAGAGCACCGCCATCCACCGCTGGTGCAGTCCGCGCTGGATGTAGTATGCCGGGCCGCCGATGAACGAGTCCTTATGACGCTGCTTGAACAGCTGCGCCAGCGTCGACTCCACAAATGCTGTGGCCGAACCGATGAGGGCGATGACCCACATCCAGAACACGGAACCCGGACCACCCACGGCAATGGCCGATGCCACTCCCGCCAGATTGCCTGTTCCCACACGGGTGGCCACAGAGACGGCAAAGGCCTGGAAAGAGGAGATGTGCTTGCGGCCATCCTTCTTGTCGAGCTTGCTTGTCCCTGATGTCGCCGAGTCCGTCAGCAGGCGGAACATCTCGCCAATCATACGGAACTGCACGCCCCGTGTCTTCCACGTGAACCACAGGCCACAGGCCACCAGTACGCCTATCAGCACATAGCCCCAGATGGCATCATTGATTTGTGTAATAACATCGTTCAACATCATCTTTTAGCAGGAATTACCCGACAAAGATACAGATATTTGATGAAACAGCAAACGTTTACACCGAAAAAAACAGATTTTACCACCATAATTCAATTATTCTTCGTACCTTTGCAGCAGAATCTACTAATAAACTATTGATATAATAATGAAACAAACAAAGAAACTACTGCTTTGCGCAATGGCACTCGTCGCCAGCCTGACAGCCATGGCGCAGGAGAAGACACTGGCATTCCCCGGCGCCGAGGGATTTGGACGCTACGTCACTGGCGGACGAGGCGGAAAGACACTCCACGTCAAGAACCTCAAGGACTCCGGCTACCAGTCGCTGCGCTGGTGCCTGCAGCAGAAGGGTGCCAAGACCATCGTCTTCGACGTGTCGGGCACGATTCACCTGGAATCAGAACTGAGCATCCCTTCCAACACCACGATAGCCGGACAAACCGCACCTGGCGACGGCATCTGCGTGGCCGACTACCCCTGCTCCATCACGGGCAACAACGTCATCGTTCGCTACATGCGCTTCCGACTGGGCAACAAGAATGTCAAGAAGGACGGTGCCGACGGATGGGACGGATTCGGCGGCTTCGACAAGCAGGACTGGATCATCGACCACTGCTCCGTCAGCTGGAGCATCGACGAGTGTCTGTCGGTGCTGGGTAACAAGAACACAACGGTGCAGTGGTGCCTCGTGGCCCAGAGCCTCGTCAATGCCGGCCACTCGAAGGGTGCCCACGGCTACGGCGGCAACTGGGGCGGCAGCGGCGCCTCGTTCCACCACAACCTGCTGGCCCACCACGGCTCGCGTACCCCACGTCTCGGCCCGCGTCCCACGACACAGCTGGATGAGCGTATGGACATGCGCAACAACGTCATCTATAACTTCGGCGGCAACGGCTGCTACGGCGGCGAGGGCATGAAGGTGAACATCGTCAACAACTACTACAAGCCCGGCCCCGGCTCACCGACGGGCGACAAGGGCAAGCGCATTGCCGGCATCGGCATACGCACCAACAGCTATATCGAGACCTATCCGGCCTACGCCGACGCGCTGCACCTGTGGGGCAAGTACTACGTGACGGGCAACGTCAACTCCAAGTACAGCGACGTGACGAGCAACAACTGGGCGAACGGCATCTATAACCAGATTGACGCCAGCGGCTGTGACGGCACCTATACACAGGCCACGAAGGACTCCATCAGGATCAACGCGCCCATCGACTTCATCGCCACCACCACGCATACCGCCCAGAAAGCCTACGAGAAGGTGCTGGAATTTGCCGGTGCCAGCAAGAGCCGCGACTCGTTCGACGAGATGATGGTCAACGACACGCGTAACAGCCTGGCATCGCACACCGGCAGCGGACTGAGCAAGGGCTTCATCAACTCGCAGGACGACAACAAGCCATACAATGCCGGCAGCGACTGGAGCGCATGGCCTACGCTGAACAGCACGGACGCTCCGACGGACACTGACGGCGACGGCATGCCCGACGACTGGGAGGATGCCAACGGACTGGACAAGAGCAAGGCTGCCGACGGCACCGTCGTCACGGAGAGCGGCTATACGAATCTGGAGCTGTACATCAACTCGCTGGTGGCCGACATCACCGAGCAGCAGAATGCCGAGGGTGAGCTGCAGGGCAGGGTCATCCGTGTCGGCGAAGAGGTACTCACCGAGTACGAGATCAGCGGACAGACCTCCAACGGCGACGGCACGTTTGCCGGCGGACTGAAGATAGCCAGCATGACCAGTCCTGCCACGGGCAGCAACGGCACCATCAAGTTCTCAGGCAACAAGCAGTACACCGTCACGCTGCCTGCCGACGTGCCCATCGACAAGGTGACCATCTACGGCTACTGCAACAGCGACGGCAACACGTCGTACCTCAAGGAGCTGGCTGGCACGACATACGGCGAGACGGACTATGTGTTCCCCGCAAGGGACGGCAGTCCCAGCAGCATCACACACACCATCACGCTGGACACCCCCATCACCAACAAGCTGACGTTCACCACGGGAGGCAGCTCGCAGTCGTGCTGGAAACTGGTGATGCACATCATGAAAGAGGAAGAGACAGTCACGGGCGACCTGAACGGCGACGGCATCGTCAACGCACTGGACATCCAGGCTATCATCAACGCTGCTGTTGAGGGTTCCACCGACCCGAAGTTCGACCTCACAGGCGACGGTGTTGTCAACGCCCTGGACATCCAGACCGTCATCAACATCGCGGCAGCTTCATAGAAAATTACTGCTGTTTGGCTGAACGCTGCTGCTTCATCAGCTCATAGCGTTCCACAATATGCAGGCGGGCCTGGATAATCTGGTAGCGATAGACCAGACAGGCGATGACGAAGTAGACAAGTACCTGAATCCATAAGACATGATACTCCATGAGGACGTCACCCAAGGTGCCTCCCATGGAGTTCATTCGTATATAGGCACGAATGCCGAACGTCGAGGGGAAGAGGTACGAAACGCCCTGCCAGACACCGGGGATGTTGGACTGCGGCCACGACACACCCGACATAAACAGCAACGGCAGGGATACGAACACCATGAGCAGCATGACGTTCTCGCGGTAGCGCACCAGACACGACACGGTGATGCCGAAGAAGATGCAGGCCAGCGTGTAGGGCAGCATCATGGTCAGCAGGTCCTGCCAATGGGCCAGGCAGGGGAAGTGGAACAGACGGGGAACGACGACGGTGAGCCACGTACCCATGACGGCATAGATCATGAAGTAGCACAGCGCCTTGCCCAACACGATACGGAACGTGCCGTGGTAGTGCTTCTGCACAGGCACAAGGTCCCTGAAACGGTTCGACTCACGGGCCGTGCCAGCCGACAGTCCGATGCCCAGCACCAGCGTCTGCTGCAGGATGAGCATCAGCACGGCGGGCAGCACGAACGAGCCGTAGCCGCCGCCAGGGCTGAAGATGGGTACGGCATCGTAGTCCAGCGGGTGGGTCTGTATCTCTTCCTCGCGGCTGGTATACCGTCCGGACAGCTGTATCTGTATCTTCGCGTTCATCTCCTGCGACGCCATGACGGCTGTCTGGTAGGCAGCCTTATAGGTCAGCATGAGGCTCATGTCGCAGTAGACGGCCACAGCGGTCTGCTCCATGCGGTTCAGGCGACGGTGGAAGTCGGAAGGGATGCGGTAGATGGCGTTGGCCTGCTGGCGTGCAATAAGCATTTTGGCCTCGTCCATGTCGGCAGCATGATAGGCGATGCGCACGTCTGGCGAGGCATCACACATGCGGAGGAACTGTCGCGACTGGTGTGAGTGGCTGTCGTCGACCACCACGACAGGCACCTCGTGAACCAGCTCGTTGTTGTATATCCACGAGTAGAGCAGCGGATAGGCCAGCGGCACGAGGATGAAGAAGATGAGCACACCCTCGTCCTTGAACACCTGGCGCATCTCGTCGCGCCAGATGAGGCAGGCATCACGTGTGCCGTCAATGATGGTGTGCAACAGTTCACAGTTCATAGTTCACAGTTCATTTCTCATTTCTCATTCCTCATTTCTCATTTAAGGAATGTAAACGTACGTCAGCATGGCGTTCTTGATCTTCGGTGCCAAGGCTATGGGCAGCAGCATGAAGCCGATGAGACAAGCCACGTGCCACCAGGCGTCGAGCAACGAGAAGCCGTTGAGCACCGTCAACTGGTAAATCATATAGTAGTGGCGCAACGGAAACAGCCACGACAGGGCCTTCAACGGGGCATCCATGCCCATGACAGGGAATGCCGAGCCAGCCATCGAGAAACTGAGCACGGCCCACAGCGAGCAGATACTCATTGACAGGCGCAGCGAGGGAAACAGCCCGAAGGCGAAGATGCCAAATCCCTGTGCCGCCAGTACCATGAGGAAACAGAGCAGCAGGATTTTTGGCAGTCCGCCGGGATGCGGGAAACCCATCACGCCGTAGGCATACCAGCTATAGACGAACGCGATGGTCAGAAACAGCAGCGTGTGGGGCAGCAGCTTGCCGACGAGTGCCACCCAGATGCGTCCACCGGCCATCTCCATCCACTCCTTCGAGCGGCCAAACTTCAGTTCCGTGCCGATGGCGTAGGCCGTGATGAGGAAGATGAAGAGCATGATGACGCCCGGCACGAACACCGTCGAGAGATAGGCGTTGTAGTCGGTGGTCGGATTGCTGATCTGATGCAAGTCGATAGCAATGGGCTGCAGAAACGTCTTGACCTGCCGGTCGGTGGCACCACGGGCTCGCATCGTCACCTGTCCGACGGCTGCCGACCCTAAGACGGATATGGTCTTGAGGTCGCGGTAGAGCAAGGCACCCGACACCATGGTGGTCATCGAGTAGTAGAAAGAGATCTTAGGCTGACGGCTGGCCAGCAGACTGGCGGCCGTACCCTGGGGGATATACAGGAAAGCATATATCTCGTTCCGCTGGATGGCCTGACGGGCTGCGCTGACCGACGGGTAGTGAGCCACCACATGACTGGTTTGGAAGGCATCCAGGCGGCGTATCAGCGAGCGTGACGTCGTCGAGTTGTCGAGGTCGACGACACCGACGGGCATCTCCACGGGCTGTCCGTCGGACATCAGCGACGTGAAGAACAGCATCGTCAGTATAGGGAACACCACCATGCAAAAGCCATAGATGGGAATACGACGGATAACGTCGCACTCCCGTAGTGCAAGTGTATAGATTCTCCTTAGTGTCCCCACACCTTATTTGTTTAAATTAGAAATTAGAAATGAGTAATGAGAAATGCCATGTCGTGGACGGATGCTGGTAGCCATTTTGGTCATTTTTCATTTACAATTGTCATTTCTCATTTATCATTTCTCATTTTTTATCACCAACGACATACCAGGCCGTAGTCCCTCCAGCTTGTCGACGGGCCGAGCCTTCACCTCAAAGGTCTTGAGGTCGTACTGGCCGTTGGCCTTGGTGGCCTTCCATACAGCGTACGAACCCTGGTCCTTCATGTAGTACACCTTCATCTGGATGTCCTTGTTGAAAGCGGGTACAAAGGCCGTGAACGTCTTGCCAACCTCCATGCCGGCCAGTTGGTCCTCACGTATGTTGAACGTACCCCACAGGTCATCCATCACGGCAATGCTCATGATAGGCGAGCCGGTACCCACCAGTTCTCCCACCTTGGGGTAGATGTCGGTCACCTCACCCTCCATCTGGGCTGTCTGCACCGTCTCACGGATATACGAGCTGACCTCCTGGACTGCACCCTTGGCACGTCCCACCTGGGCGGTGGCGGCCAGCTTGTCCTCACGGCGCGCACCGTTCTTGGCCATCTCATACTGGCTCTCGGCAGCCTTGGCCTGTGCCTCCATTGCCTTGTAGTTGGCATACGCCTCGTCGCGCTTCTGTGCCGACATGACACCCTCGTCAAAGAGCCGCTGCACACGATTGTACGACTTCTCAGCAATCTCCAGACCGGCCCTGGCCTGCTGCATCAGCTGGAAGGCTCCCTGTATCTGCTCCTCGCGGGCACCGTTCTGTGCCTTCAGCTCCAGGGCGGCGGCAGCGTTCTCCGCGCTCTGCGCCTGTTCCATCTTGGCACGTACCTCAGGGGCATCGAGAATGGCCAGTGTGTCGCCGACCTTCACGTAGTCACCCTCCTTGACACGGATCTCAAGGATACGCCCAGGCACCTTGCTCGACACGCGGTACTCGCTCACCTCTACCTGTCCCTGCATCACCTCCGGCTCGCGTCCGAAGGCAAAGAAACCGATGACGGCCACCAGTGCCACCACGGCAGCGAAACCGATGATGGCCAACAGGATGTTGTTGTGTTGCTTTTTTGCGTTCATCTTTTTTTATTTCGATATTTCGTTATTTCGATATTTCGACGTTTTGTTATTTCGACATTTCGATATTTCGGCATAACGCTGTTATGGCTTTTACCTCAACACGCCCAGTGCCTTTTGCAGGTTCACCTGACTGAGCTTGACGTCTATCTCGGCATCAATCTTCTCTGACTGTGCCTTCAACCATGCCGTCTGAGCCTCCAGGACGGTGGACGGCTGAATGACGCCCTCGCTGAAACCGAGGTTGGCAGTGCGCAGGTTCTCGTCGGCATGACGGGTGCTGGCCTTGGCCATCTCCAGCTTCTTGTTGGCCTCGCTCAACTGGAAGGAGCACTGGCTGACCTGTAGCTCTATCTTCTCACGAGCTTCGTCCAACTGCAGCGTGGCAATGGTGGTGGCACCTTTCGAGGCACGTACCTTGTAGGCTACGTCGCCCCAGTTCCAGACGGGTATACGTACCATAACGCCAACATTGAACAAGCCCTTGAACTTCTTCTCCCAGCCATTGAACGGATTGGGGTTGCTGATGGCATAGCCGCCCATCAGCAGCACCTGCGGCAGGTTGCCGGCCTTCAGCAGATGCGTTGTCTCGCGGCTCAGGTCTACCATGTTCTGCAGCATCTTCAGCTCGGGGCGGAGAAGGCCCCCACCCAGTGGCCCACCCCCAGCCCCTTCCGAGGGGAGGGGGACTTGGAACTCATCTGTACTCCCCTCCCCTTGGGAGGAGTTGGGGGTGGGCTGTTGGGTAGGCTCCTCATCCACCAGCACCACCTGTTCGTCCAATGGCAACCCGCACAGCTGGCAGAGCAGCATGCGCGACAACACCAGTCCGTCGTTCACCTTGGTGAGTGACATCTCGGCCTCGTTAACCTTCACGCTGACCGATAGTCCCTCCGAGCGGGTGGCGACACCTTCTTCTATCATTTTGTGTACGTCGCCCTCGAACTTCTTCACCAGGTCGTAATAGCTCTGTGCCAGCTTCTGCTTGTGGTGTAGCGAGACGACCTGCCAGTAGGCCTTGTCTATACTATATAAGGTATTCTGACGACTACCCTCTGTCGAGTTGGCAGCTAACTGCTCGCCAATGTCAGCCATGTTGTTCAGGGCCTTGATGGCACCGCCCATGAAGATGGGCTGCGTCACCATGACGGCACCTGCAAAAATGTTGCGCGTATCGGTGCGGAAAGCGTCGACAATATGCTGTCCGCGCTGGTCAAGGTAGCCAGCCAACTGGCTGACATCAGCCCCTAACTTCTGTTGCATGGCGGGCGGCAGTATCTGGGCGTAGGTGCCAAGACTGCTCTGCAGTCCCGTAGCCACATTGGTGCCTATGTTGCTAAGCGCCTCCTTCTGGTCGTTGTTCAGGATGCTCACCTCACGGCTTGTCCACTCGTAGGCACCAAGCAGGCTGACATGCGGCAGGTACTTCGTGCGTGCCGACTTGCGGAGGTTAGCAGCCACATCCTGCTTGACACGCGAGACGGCCAACTCTTTGTTGTTGCGCAAGGCCAAGGCCCGGCAGCTGTCAAGACTGAGCATCCGCTGACCGCTGACAGACAAAGGCAAAAAGGTGAAAAGGTAAAAAGGTAAACCCCATTTCACCCGACCTATTACCTTATTATATATTCCGCTTCTCATCGTCCTTTTTTACTTTTTACCTTTTTACTTTTTTACCTTTTAAAGGCCTTTTTATTTCTCAAACGTGAAGTTACGCTGTCCAATCATGTGGCCGTCGGCAAAGATGCTGACATTGTAGGTGCCGCCAATCATCGTCTCATCGGCTGCGCGTACCATAGTGACGGGCGTCTCCTGACCAGTGTATTCTATGGACTTCTTCATCGTATAGGCAATTTGTCGGTTTTCGTACGGGAACGATCCACCACCGCTGATGGCCTCACCCATCGGATTGGTGATACGCACATAGAAGTCGCGGAAACGGTTCTCAGCCGTCACATTACGCGAGATGGTGAACGACACCTCTATAGAACGGGCCTTCTTCAGCCGTTTGTTGTCCTTGCCACGCTTGTTAAGCGGCGTCATGCGGATGTTGGTGGCATTCAGCTGTGAGGCAATGGCCACCTTCTCCGACAGCGACATGTTGCTCGAAACCAGAGCCTGGTTCTGCTGGTTGCTCTCCTCCAGCTGGCTACGCACACGGCTGTTCTCGTCCATCAGTGCGGCATTCAGCTGGTTCAGTGAGTCAATCTGCAGCACATACTGTCGCAGGATGGCTCTCACGGTAGCCAGTTCCTTCTTCAGTCGCGTAATCTCGGCGGCATCGTTAGCCTTCGTGCGGCGCAGCTCCTCCAGCAAGTCCTTCGTGCGCTGCTGCTCACGGGTCAGCTGTGCCACGATGGAGTCGTTGTTGATGCGTGTCTTCATTTCACTGTACTGGTCAGCAAACTGCTGGTACTCGTTCTCCATCTCCTTCTTCTCAAGGGCGGCCAGCTCCAGCATGTCCTCGTTGACCTCTTTCTCCTCCTTGAGGTTATAGCCCAGATAGGCAATGGCTGCCAACAGCAGCACGATGATTCCTGCTAAAATCTTCTTCATAGTCTGTACTTTACGAAAAAATCGCTGCAAAGGTATAGTTTTTCCACGAAAAGAACAAAGAAAAGTTGGCCGTTTAGATTTTATTTACTATATTTGCAACAATATTAACGGTAAAGACACCAACAATGACGAAGAAACACGGACTGCTGTACCGCATCTACGACCTCTACGCCGACGGCTTCCGCCACATGACGCTGGGCCGTACGCTATGGCTTGTCATACTGGTGAAGCTCTTCATCATCTTCGTCATCCTGAAACTCTTCTTCTTTCCTGACTTCCTCAAGCAGCATGCCGCCGAAGGCGAAGAACCCGACTTCGTTGCCACCGAGCTGGAGAAACGAGCCGACATCAAAGCCGAATAAGTCGACCAAATGCAGAACCAAATGTACAAAAACAAAACACATAAAAAAACTTACTGCTTTGCTTGGTCGTTTGAAGGCTTTTTCGTAAATTTGCAACAAATTTGTGAGAGAAACATCTAAAATCCTATAAATAGTATGGCAACAGACCTTTTTTTGAACATCGATGCCGGTGCAGTTGACTGGGCAAGGGCGCAGTTTGCACTCACGGCAATCTATCACTGGCTGTTCGTGCCGCTGACGCTCGGACTGGCCGTCATCATGGGTATCTGCGAGACCATCTGGTACCGCAAAAGCAAAGCGGCCTCTAACGGGGCTATTGTCGACACCTTCTGGCGCGACTGCGCCCAGTTCTGGCAACGCCTCTTCGGTGTCAACTTCGCAATGGGTGTGGCTACGGGCATTATCCTAGAGTTTGAGTTCGGCACTAACTGGTCAAACTACTCGTGGTTCGTGGGCGACATCTTTGGCGCCCCGCTAGCCGTCGAGGGCATCGTAGCCTTCTTCATGGAGTCGACCTTCGTGGCTGTCATGTTCTTTGGCTGGAAAAAAGTGTCACCAGGCTTTCACCTGGCTTCTACATGGCTGACAGGGCTTGGCGCCACTATTTCGGCCTGGTGGATACTTGTTGCCAACGCATGGATGCAGTGTCCCGTGGGTTGTGAGTTCAATCCAGACACGATGCGTAACGAGATGGTCAGCTTCCTCGACGTGGCCCTGTCGCCGTTCGCCGTCGGCAAGTTCTGCCATACGGTCATCTCGGCATGGATCGTCGGAGCCATCTTCGTGGTGGCCGTCTCCTGCTGGTATCTCATGAAGCGGCGTCACACGCGGCTGGCCGTCGAGAGCATCAAGATAGCAGTCATCGTGGGACTTGTCGCCACGCTGGGTGCTGCCTTCACAGGCCACATCAGCGGACAGCAGGTCGCCCAGTCGCAGCCCATGAAACTGGCGGCGATGGAGGCGTTGTACGATGGTGGCTACGACCAGGGGCTGACGGCCGTAGCGTGGGTGAACCCCTTCTGCCAGCCGGACTACGTGAAGGAGTGCGAGCCACCGATGAAGATTGACATGCCTTTCGCCCTGTCGTTTATGGCAACGAACGACATCCACGGTTTCGTGCCTGGCATCAACGACATCCTGAACGGCTACACCAAGGCCGACGGCACCTATGAGCCGTCCGTCGACGAGAAGATAGCACGCGGCAAGCAGGCCATCGAGACCCTCGCCGCCTACCGCAAGCTAAAGGAAACGGTTAAAAAACATAGTGAGAATTTTGCTTCGGCAGAACAGAAAACAGCCGTCGATGCTTCACTCGCCATGCTACAGGCCTCTTTGAAAGAAAACATGCAGTACTTCGGCTACGGCTACGTGAAGGACAAACACGACGTGGTACCCTACATCCCCGTAAATTTCTGGGCGTTCCGCATCATGGTGGGCCTGGGCTGTCTGTTCATCGTCTACTTCATCGTACTGCTGCTGATGACCTACCGCATTCCCTGGTTGTCGGCCATCACACGCAGGCTGCTGGCCATCGTCTGTCTGCTGCCAGAGACAGAAGCCGACGACCGCTGCGACATCACCACTCTGCCCTCGTGGCACTATTGGGCAGCCATTGCCCTCGTGCCGCTGGCCTACATCGCCTCGGAGAGCGGCTGGCTCGTCGCTGAGTTCGGCCGTCAGCCGTGGACCATCCAGGACATGCTGCCCACATGGGTCAGCGTGAGCGACATCGGCGGCTCTGCCGTCGCCCTGACGTTCATCCTCTTCCTCGTGCTGTTTACTACCATGCTGGCCGTAGAGATCAGTATCCTGCTCAAGCAGATTCAGAGGGGGCCGGAATACAGCAAATAATTAGTACCACTAATTACACATTAAAACCAATACGACAATGACATACGATTTCTTACAGCACTATTGGTGCTTCATAGTATCACTATTAGGCGCACTGCTGGTATTCCTGCTGTTTGTGCAGGGAGCCAACTCCATGGTACGCTCGTTAGGATGGACAGAGGAAGGCAGGCGGCTCGTCATCAACTCGACAGGCCGCAAGTGGGAGTTCACGTTCACCACGCTGGTCACCTTCGGCGGTGCTTTCTTCGCATCGTTCCCCCTGTTCTACAACACATCGTTCGGCGGAGCCTACTGGCTGTGGATGCTTATCCTGTTCACATTCGTGCTACAGGCCGTCAGCTATGAGTTCCAGAACAAGCTCGGCAACCTTCTCGGTCCGAAGACATTCCAGATGTTCCTCGTCATCAACGGACTGCTTGGCCCGCTGCTTCTCGGTGGTGCGGTGGCCACGTTCTTTGAGGGCAGCAACTTCATCGTGGTCAAGGAGAACCTGGTGGATGCAGAGGTGTTCACTCCCGTCATCAGCCGCTGGGCTAACGCCTCCCACGGCCTCGACGCCCTGTTCAACCCCTGGGTACTGGTGTTCGGACTGGCCGTCATGTTCCTGGCCAGGGTGTTAGGTACCCTCTATATTATCAACAATGTGAACGACGAGGACATCCGCAGCCGCGCCAGCGTCCGCCTCATCGGGGCTGCCGTACCGTTCCTCGTGCTGTTCGTGGCATATCTCATCCACCTGCTGCTGAAGGACGGCTACGCCTACGACGATGCAGGTGTCATCAGCATCGAGCCGTACAAATACCTGACCAACTTCATCGACATGTGGTACCTGCTCATCATGCTATTGATAGGCGTTGTTCTCGTACTCTATGCCATCGGCAAGACCGTCATGTCGAAGGACTACATCAGCGGCATCTGGCCCGCCGGCATCGGCGTGGTGCTCGTCGTGCTGCCGCTGCTGCTGTGTTCAGCATGGAATCACACGGCCTATTATCCGTCTACCGCCGACCTGCAGTCGTCGCTGACCATTGCCAACTCGTGCAGCAGTGAGTTCACGCTTCGCACCATGTTCTATGTGTCGCTGCTCGTCCCCTTCGTGCTGGCCTACATCGTACATGCCTGGTGGACGATTGACAAGAAGAAACTCGACCGTCAGGAGATAGCTGACGGACACGCCTACTAAACGCTGAGGACAACAGACTGATGACAACAGAAGAGGCACAGAAGGGGTGGCTGCAGCGGTTGCATGAATGGCGGGTGGGACACGTGAGCGACAAGATGTTCCTGCTCATCCTGGCATTCATGGTGGGACTGCTGTCGGCCGTGGCGGCTTACGTGCTGCATGGACTCATCAACACGATCGTGGCCTTGCTGACAGGACGGTTCGCCATCGACACGTACAACTGGCTCTATTTGGTGTACCCCGTCATCGGCATCTATCTGACCAGCCTCTTCGTGCGCTATGTCGTCAAGGACAACATCTCGCACGGCATCACCCGTATCCTGTATGCTATCTCGTCGAACCGCTCACGACTGAAGACACACAATACATGGTCGAGCGTCATAGCGTCAGCCATCACTATCGGCTTCGGCGGTAGTGTGGGAGCCGAGGCCCCTATCGTGCTGACTGGCTCTGCCATCGGCTCGAACCTGGGCCGACTGTTCCAGATGGACAACAAGACGCTGATGACGCTCGTCGGCTGCGGAGCCGCCGGTGCCATCGCCGGCATCTTCAAGGCACCTATTGCTGGACTGGTGTTCACGCTCGAAGTGCTGATGATCGACCTGACAATGGCCTCGCTGCTGCCCATCCTCGTCAGTTGTGTGACGGCGACATGCTTCACCTACATCTTCAGCGGCAATGCTGTGCTGTTCTCGTTCCACCTCGACAGCGACTGGACGGTGCAGCGTGTGCCTGCCTGCATCCTGTTAGGCATCAGCTGCGGCCTGGTCAGTCTCTACTTCATCCGTACGATGAACGCCTGCGAGGACATGTTCGCCCGCTTCAAGGACAAGCCATACGTGAAACTGCTCATCGGCGGTACCATCCTGAGCACGCTCATCTTCCTCTTCCCTTCGCTCTACGGCGAGGGCTACCACAGCATCAACCTGCTGCTGAACGGGCGCACGGAGGCCGACTGGGACCAGGTGCTCGACGGCTCGCTGTTCTACGGCCACTCCGAATACCTTATTATATATATAGGATTGGTGCTGCTGACGAAGGTGTTTGCCACATCGGCCACCAACGGCGGTGGCGGCTGTGGCGGTACGTTCGCACCGTCGCTGTTCATCGGCTGCTTCACGGGATTCCTTTTCTCACGGCTGTGGAACATCCATCAGGTGGGCGTCTACGTGCCGGAGAAGAACTTCGCCCTCTTAGGCATGGCTGGCGTCATGTCAGGTGTGATGCACGCCCCGCTGACAGGCATCTTCCTCATTGCCGAGATTACCAGCGGCTACAACCTGTTCATGCCGCTGATGATCGTCTCGGTGGCTAGCTACCTGACCATCATCATCTTCGAGCCGCACAGCATCTACGGCATGCGGCTGGCCAAGCAGGGCCGCCTCGTTACCCACCATACCGACCATGCCGTGCTGACACTGATGAGCCTCGACTCCGTCATCGAGCGCGACTACCAGGCCGTCGACCCAGACATGGAGTTAGGCCAAATGGTACATAAGATCAGCCGGTCGCACAACAGCGTACTGCCTGTGACCGACGCCGCCGGCACCCTGCTGGGCGAGGTCAACATCATGCGTATCCGCCACGTCGTGTTCCGCACCGAGCTGTACAACCACTTCAAGGCCAACCAGCTGATGGTGCCACCCGCCGCCGTACTGAGCGACGACACTCCGATGACAGAGGTCATGAAGACCTTCGAGCACACCCAGGCCGACTGGCTGCCCGTGCTCGACAGCGACCGTCACCTGAAAGGCTACATCTCCCGCCGCCGCATGTACGACATGTACCGCAAGATGGTGCATGACCTGAGCCAGGACTAAGGAACGAGGAGTGATGAGACGTCGAAATATCGAGATGTCGAAACATCGAAACATCGAAAACAACAACACCACAATGACAAAGAACGACTTACGAATCGTGTTTATGGGAACGCCGGAGTTTGCGGTGGAGACGCTGCGAATGCTGGTGGAGAACGACTATAACGTAGTGGCCGTGGTGACTCAGCCCGACAAGCCCGTCGGGCGTCACGGCTCGGTGCTACAGCCCTCGCCGGTGAAGCGGTACAGCGTGGAGCACGGTTTACCCGTGCTCCAACCAGAGAAGATGAAGGACCCGCAGTTCGTCGAGCAGCTACGCAGCTACCATGCCAACCTGCAGGTGGTGGTAGCCTTCCGCATGCTGCCGGAGGTGGTGTGGGCCATGCCAGAGTACGGCACGTTCAACGTACATGCCGCCCTGTTGCCGCAGTACCGTGGTGCCGCCCCCATCAACTGGGCCGTCATCAACGGCGAGACGGAGACGGGTGTAACGACCTTCTTCCTTGACCACGACATCGACACAGGGCGCATCATCATGAAAAAGCCCTTCCCCATCCCCGACGATGCCGACGTGGAGTATGTTTACGACGGACTGATGCACCTCGGTGCCCTGCTGTGTCTGGAAACATTAGAGACCATTGTCGCTGCCGACGGCCACCCCGAGACGACAGCGCAGCCCATTGTGGCTGATGGTTTCCCCATCAGCACTGCCCCCAAGATTTTCAAGGAGACCTGCGAGATAGACTGGCAGCGCAGTGCCAAACAGGTGTACGACTTCGTCCGTGGCCTGAGTCCTGTGCCTGGTGCATGGACGACACTCCTCACGCCCGACGGTAAGGATACGGTGCTGAAGATCTACAAAACCCGCAAGACATCTCGCTCGGCAGAGGGCAGCAGACAGCTTGCCGTGGACGGCAAGTCGCTCTACGTCTCGGCTGCCGACGAGTGGTTAGAGGTCGTCGAGCTGCAGCTGGCGGGCAAGAAACGCATGACCGCCCACGACTTCCTGAACGGTATGAAGAACCTGTCGGAATACCGCATAAAATAAATTTGCACATTGGAATAATAAATAGGCAACATGTTACGTTTCAATAATAGAAACTCTAAACATGATTGCCTATGCAGAATTTTACCCAAGAAGATTTCCAACCCCACCCATCGACCATCCTGTTTATCAAGCAGTATGCCCGTATGTGTAACACCAGACAAAGAGTGAACAATGGCTACAATGGTATCCCCGTCGTTGCTTGCTGCTGACTTCCTGCATCTCGACAGCGAGTTGGACATGATCAATCGCAGCGAGGCTGACTGGTTGCACCTCGACGTGATGGACGGCGTCTTCGTACCGAACATCTCGTTCGGCTTCCCCGTATTGGAGGCCGTGGCCAGCAAATGCACCAAGCCGCTGGACGTCCACTACATGATAGTCCACCCCGAACAGTATATCCAGCAGACAGCCAAGCTCGGCGCCATGATGATGAACGTCCACGTGGAGGCTTGTACTCATCTGCACCGTACAGTCCAGGAGATTCATCAGGCCGGCATGAAGGCTGGCGTGACGCTGAACCCTGCGTCGCCTGTATCGCTGTTGGAGGACATCATCTGCGACGTTGACATGGTGCTGCTCATGAGCGTCAACCCTGGCTTCGGTGGACAGAAGTTCATCGAGAACACCATCCTGAAGGTACAGCGGCTGCGCCGTCTCATCGACGACCACGGCTCAAAGGCCCTCATCGAGGTGGATGGCGGCGTACAGGGTGACACGGCTCCCCGTCTGGTGCAGGCAGGTGTCGATGTGCTGGTCAGTGGCAGCTATGTGTTCAAGAGTCCCACTCCTGAACAGACCATTCACGAGCTGCGCTCGCTATAGCTCTAAGTTCAGCTGGATATTGTGTTCCCTGGCCATGCGGCGCATGTTGATCAGTGCGTAGCGCATGCGGCCTAACGACGTGTTGATGCTGCAGCCCGTCGTGGCGGCTATCTCCTTGAACGACATCTCCTGGTAGAAGCGCATGTACACCACCTCACGCTGCGGTGCGGGCAGGGTGTCCATCAGGTGGCGGACGTCACGCATGACCTGTGCGTTCACAAACTCGTTCTCGCGGTTAATGTCCATGACGACATCGCTGCTCAGATTGCTCAGGTCGTTGTCCTCGGTAGGCTCCACGATGTGTGTACCCTTCTGCTGGCGGTAGCAGTCCATGATGATGTTATGGGCTATGCGTGTCAGCCAGAACGAGAACTTGCCGGAATCGGTATAGCGTCCTTCCTGCAACTTGGTAATCACCTTGACGAAAGTGTCCTGGAACACGTCATTGGCTACTTCGGGGTCTCTGACCACGAAAAGGATGTATGAGTAGAGCTTCTGCTGGTTGCGAGTCAATAACTCATCAAATGCCGTGTTGTCTCCATCAACGTACTGCAATGCCAACTGTTCGTCGGTAAAGCTTGAATAATCCTTCATTTTTCTATTGTTTTTTTAATGAAGTAGAGCTGTGTCGATAGGCAAATGATTTTATTGTGTTATTAACTAAATTTATATTACGCCTGCAAAAGTATATATTTTTATCAAAATCACCAAATAATTCGGCAAAAAAATCACTTTTGTCATGAAAAAGTTGTACCTTTGTGGCAAATTATCACTAGAAAACGACTGACTAATGCTAAATCTTTTTGTTCCAGGACGCCTGTGTCTGTTTGGAGAACACACAGACTGGGCAGGACACTATCGCACGATGAATGCCGACATCCCGCCGGGCGCATCCATCGTGACAGGTATTGAACAGGGCATCTATGCCGAGGTGGAGAAATCGCCTATCTTCGAGATGTACAGCGAAGCCCCTGAGATCAGCGACGTGTGGAGCGACTTCTCATGCCGCATGAGCGAGGCAGAGCTGAAGTCGGTGGCCCGCTCGGGGTCCTTCTTCTGCTACTGCGCCGGCGTCGCCTCCTACATGCTGGAGTGGTACAAGGTGGGCGGCGTGCGCATCCGCATCACCAAGATGACGCTGCCCATGAAGAGCGGCCTCAGCAGCTCGGCAGCCATCTGCGTGCTGGTGGCTCGCGCGTTCAACTTATTATATAAGCTCAACCTCAACACGCTGGGCGAGATGAACATTGCCTACGTTGGCGAGCTGCGCACCAGCAGCCGCTGCGGCCGTCTGGACCAGGCGTGTGCCTTCGGCGTGAAGCCCAACCTGATGACATTCGACGGCGATGAGATCGAGGTGAAGGCGCTCAACGTCAAGAAGCCCCTCTACTGGGTGTTCGCCGACCTGTGCGCCCAGAAGGACACCATCCGCATCCTCTCCGACCTGAACAAGGCGTACCCCTTTGCCTCCTCCGAGGCCGAGCAGAACCTGCACAAGGCGTTGGGCGAGTGGAATCACGACATCGTCAATCGTGCCATCGACTACATGGCCACGGGACAGGCAGAAGCCCTGGGCCGTCTGATGAACGACGCCGAGGAGATGTTCGACAAGTACATCGCCCCCATGTCGCCAGCACTGTGGGCGCCGAAGCTACACGAGGTGCTGCACGACCCGAAGATAGGGCCGCTGGTGTATGGCGGCAAGGGTGTCGGCTCCCACGGCGACGGCTCGGTACAGTTCCTAGCACGCAACGAGGATACGCAGCAGCAGCTCATCGATTACCTCAACGCCCAGGGTATGAAGGCCTACCCGCTAACGCTGCACCCCGTGCATACCGTCCGCAAGGCCATCATCCCCGTGGCCGGCTTCGGCACGCGCCTCTACCCTGCCACCCGCACGGTCAAGAAGGACTTCTTCCCCATTCCCTGCCCCGACGGCATGGTGCGCCCCGTCATCCTCATCCTGTTGGAGGAGCTGGTGCGCAGCGGCATCGAGGAAATCTGCCTCGTCCTCGGCTCCGAGGATGAGCGCATCCAGTACACGGAGTTCTTTGAGCGTCCCCTCAGCGAAGAGCACCTTGGCAAGCTCAATGCCGAGGCTCAGGAGTACGAGAACCGCATCCTCGACATTGGCAAGCGGCTACGCTACGTCTACCAGCGCGAGAAGCGCGGCTTCGGCCATGCCGTCAGCCAGGCTGCCGACTTTGCCGGCAACGAGCCTGTGCTGCTACTGCTGGGCGACACGCTCTACCGTTCCAACTCCAACAAGCCGTGTGCGCTACAGATGATTGAGGAGTATGAGCGATACAACCAGCTCATGGTCAGCATCCACCCCATACCGCTGGCTGAGGTGAGCCACTACGGCATCCTCTCCGGCGTCTGGGAGAACAAGGATCTCACGGTGCTCAACGTATCTACCATGCAGGAGAAGCCCAAGGCCTCGTATGCCGAGGAGTTCCTGGGTGTCCGCAACAAGGAGGGAGAGAAGGAGTACTACTCCGTGTTCGGCCAGTACATCCTGACGCCGGAGGTCTTCGAACAGCTTGCCGCCGACATCTGCAAGTCCGATGCCGAGGGCAACAGGACGAAGGAAATCGAGCTGACCGCCGCCCTGGAGGCAGTACGCCAGAAGAGCGGCATGATAGGCATCCGCCTCAACGGTGTCATGTACGACATGGGCAACCCCAAGGCCCTGCGCCGCTGCATCCTGCAGTTTTCAGAATAGAGGGTGGGAATACAGGAATGATTTGAAAACACAAATCCACATGAATCTGACATAAATAAAGAATAAAACAAAATCATTATGAAAGGTATCGTATTAGCCGGTGGTAGCGGTACACGCCTCTACCCCATCACGAAAGGAGTGTCAAAGCAGATGCTCCCCATCTTCGATAAGCCCATGATCTACTACCCCGTCTCGACGCTGATGCTGGCCGGTATCCGCGAGATACTTATCATCTCGACACCCTACGATCTGCCGGCCTTCAAGCGGCTGTTGGGCACGGGCGAGGAGTTAGGCGTGCGCTTCGAGTATGCCGAGCAGCCAAGTCCCGACGGGCTGGCCCAGGCATTTATCATCGGCGAGGAGTTCATCGGCGACGACTGCGCCTGTCTGGTTTTAGGCGACAACATCTTCTATGGCAGCGGCTTCACGGGCATGCTGAAGCAGGCTGTGAAGAGTGCCGAGGAGGACGGCCGTGCCACCGTGTTCGGCTACTACGTGAACGACCCTGAGCGATACGGCGTGGCAGAGTTCGATGCCGATGGCAACTGCCTGAGCATTGAGGAGAAGCCCGAGCATCCGAAGTCGAACTATGCTGTGGTGGGACTGTACTTCTATCCCAACAGCGTGGTGGAGGTGGCCAAGACCATCAAGCCGTCGGCACGCGGCGAGCTGGAGATTACCACCGCCAACCAGGTGTACCTGCAGCAGAAGAACCTGCTGGTGCAGACGCTGCAGCGTGGCTTCGCATGGCTTGACACCGGCACTCACGACTCGCTGTCGGAGGCCTCGACATTCATCGAGGTCATCGAGAAGCGCCAGGGTCTGAAGGTGGCGTGCATCGAGGAGATAGCCTACAAGCGCGGCTGGATTGACAAGGAGCAGCTGCGCCGGCTGGCCGAGCCGATGGCCAAGAACGACTACGGAAAGTATCTGCTACGTCTGTGCTAAAACGACTGCTGTAATCAACGTCATTCGTGTACACACCGTAATATACGGAAGCCTACCTAATAATGATGATTTTTCTCTGACATATTGCGTATTTCTTGGAAAATGATTACTTTTGCACCGTCTAATTAAACAAGGTACGCGATGAAGAATCTGAAGATGTATGAGCCGACGGACAAGATGGTGACGCTCATCAAAGACAACTACAGCCTGCTGCAGGCACTCAGCTCGTTTGGCATCAACCTCGGCTTCGGCGACAAGACAGTTGCTGAGACATGCCTCATGAACGGTGTGGACACCTACACCTTCCTGTCGGTGGTCAACTCGCAGGTCAACGACTTCTACAACTACGAGGACGACGAGCAGATCAGCGTACCCACGCTGCTGCACTACCTGAAGGCCGCCCACGCCTACTACCTGGACTTCCAGCTGCCCTTCATACGACAGGAGCTGGAGGACTGCCTCAGCGGCGACAACCAGCTGGGCCGTCTCATCATGCGCCTCTACGACGACTACGCCCAGGAGATACGCCGCCACATGAAGTACGAGGAGAAGACGCTCTTCCCCTACGTGCAGTCGCTGGTTGACGGCCATCCGGCGAGCGACTACAACGTGGATACCTTCTCGAAGCACCACGAGCAGACGGACAAGAAGCTGCGTGAGCTGAAGCTGATGATCATCAAGTACCTGCCTTCCGACGCCCACCATAACAACAAGCTGACGGCCACGCTCTACGACATCTACAACAACGAGGAGTGGCTGCGCCACCATGCCGAGGTGGAGGACCGCATCTTCACACCGGCCATCCGTCGCATGGAGCGTATGGTCAAGCAGACGGACGTGGCGAAGAACATCTCGTCGATGGTATTCAAGGGGGGGCAGGACTCCGGCGAGTCGCTGTCGGAGCGCGAGAAGGACGTCATCATCGGTGTCGTGCAGGGCCTGCAGAACAAGGAGATAGCCGACCGGCTCTTCATCTCGATCAACACCGTCATCACCCACCGCCGCAACATTGCCCGCAAGCTACAGATCCACAGTCCGGCAGGTCTCACCATCTACGCTATCGTCAACGGCCTTGTCGACATCACTAGCGTCAAACTGTGAGGTAAGAAGTAAGAGGTAAGAGGTAAGAGGTGAGAGGTAAGAAGTAAGAACTGTGAACTATGAACTATGAACTATGAACTATGAACTGCTCGTGCTACGGCCGGATAATGGTGACCTCGCCGTTGGGACGGAGGCGGATGATGCTGCTGGGCTGGTGAGGCTTGTGCTCCTGACGGCGCGACCAACAGACATAGTCGACAGCCTCTAACAGTTCGGGAACGATGTCGCAGTAGTTCTGGGCGGCAGGCTGTCCACTGATGTTGGCCGACGTCGAGACCAGCGCCTTCTGAAACCTATAGCACAACGCTTTCGAGAATGGCTCCTGCGTGATGCGGATGGCTATCGAGCCGTCCTCGGCAATGAGGTTGGGAGCCAGGTTGACGGCACCGTCGAGTATCAGCGTGGTAGGCCGCGAGGAGCCGGCATCGTCGGAGTCGTTCTGGAGGCTGTCGATGAGCTGCCACGCCACATCAGGAACGGTGCGCACGTAGCGTTGCAGACGGGCGTCGCTGTCCACCAGACAGATCATTGCCTTGGAGTCGTCGCGCCGCTTGATGTCGTACACCCTTTTCACGGCCTCTGCATTGGTGGCGTCACAGCCGATGCCCCACACCGTGTCCGTCGGATAGAGTATCACCCCACCCTTCCTTAACACTTCAACAGCCTTCTTTATATCTTCTTCACGTGTCATTGCTCATTGGTCATTTGAATCAGAACTCACTGGTAAAGTGGAACTTAATGTGCTTGAAGTCCTCCTGCGCCATCGACAGCACGTAGCCTGAGTCGGCCAGGAACACGTCGCGCCCCTCCTTGTCGCGGGCCATGTACTGGTACTTGCGCTTCTTGAACTGCTCCAGTTCCTTGTCGTCGTCGCTCTCTATCCAGCAGGCCTTGTACAGATGGACGGGCTCCCAGCGGCACTTGGCGTTGTACTCGTTCTCCAGACGGTACTGGATGACCTCGAACTGCAGCTGCCCCACGGTACCGATAATCTTGCGGTTGTTGAACTGGTTGACAAACAGCTGGGCGACGCCCTCGTCCATCAGCTGGTCAATGCCTTTCTGCAACTGCTTCGACTTCATGGGGTCGTCGTTCTCGATATACTTGAACAGCTCCGGCGAGAACGACGGCAGGCCACGGAAGTGCAGCTGCTCGCCCTCGGTCAGCGTGTCGCCGATTTTGAACATGCCACCCGTATCGGGCAGTCCCACGATGTCGCCGGGCCACGCCTCGTCGATGGTCGACTTGCGCTGCGCCATGAACTGCGTGGGGCTGGAGAAGCGCAGCGTCTTGCCCTGACGCACGTGCAGATAGGGCTGGTTGCGCTGGAAACGGCCGCTGCACACCTTACAGAAGGCGATGCACGAGCGGTGGTTGGGGTCGATGTTGGCGGTGATCTTGAAGATGAAGCCCGTGAACTTCTGTTCCTCCGGCTGCACCTCACGCTCCTCGGCCTTGGTGGGCTTGGGCGACGGGGCTATCTCGACGAAACAGTCCAACAGCTCCTGCACACCGAAATTGTTCAGCGCAGAACCGAAGAATACGGGGGCCACCTCGGCAGAGCGGTAGGTCTCAACGTCGAACTCAGGGTAGACGCCGTCGACCAGCTCCAGGTCGTCGCGCAGCTTGTGTGCATCGGTTTCCCCGATGCAGTCAATGAGTTCGGGGGAACCGAGCTCCACGCTGACCTTCTCGGTGACGCGCTGCTTGTCGGGGGTGAAGAGGTTGAGCTGCTGCTCGTAGATGTTATACACGCCCTTGAACTTGACGCCCTGGTTGATGGGCCACGAAAGCGGGCGCACATGAATCTCCAGTTCCTTCTCCAACTCATCGAGTAGGTCAAAGGGGTCACGGCCCTCGCGGTCCATCTTGTTGACGAAGATGATGACGGGGGTGTTGCGCATGCGGCAGACATTCATCAGCTTGCGCGTCTGCGTCTCCACACCCTTGGCCGAGTCCACCACGATAATGGCCGAGTCGACGGCCGTCAGCGTGCGGTAGGTATCCTCGGCGAAGTCCTGGTGGCCAGGGGTGTCGAGGATGTTCACCTTGAATTCCATGTCGGAACCCTCTGGCTGATAGTCGAACTCCATCACCGAGGTGCTCACCGAGATGCCACGCTGCTTCTCGATGTCCATCCAGTCTGAGGTGGCTGTCTTCTTAATCTTGTTACTCTTCACGGCACCTGCCACCTGTATCTGCCCGCCGAAAAGCAGGAACTTCTCGGTCAGCGTCGTTTTACCGGCATCGGGGTGCGATATGATCGCAAATGTTCTTCTACGTTCTATCTCCTGATTCATCAAAAGTTCAAAGTTTAAAGTTCAAAGCTCAATGTTCAATGTTCAATGTTCAATGGTCAATGTTCAACGTTCAATGTTCAATGGTCAATGTTCAACGTTCCTCACTCTCCTTTTGCGTGTGCATAATGGCCGTCAGGACCTATCTCACGGCCCCGGATATCCTTATCGTATGGATTGGAGTCAAACATATTCTTGGCACCGGGCTGGTCGCAGAGGTTCATCGTACCGAGATTCTCCGTGGGATGGTAGACGGCACAGCCCATCAGGATAAACTCGCGGTCGAAGCTGAAGAGCGCTGCATCGCCCCAGTTGGCAAAGAAGCGGCAGTCCTCGAATACCGTACCGACGCATCCGTGGCTCTCGATAAGCGTATACTCGCGGTTGTTGAAGAAGTCGCAATGGGTACTATGTACGGCCTCCGAGTTGTTCAGCTGCATGATGCCGTAGGTGCAGTCACGTATCTTGCTGGAATATAGCGAGAAGCTGTTGGTACCGTCGATGTCGAGGCCATAGGTACCGCAGCCGTAGAGGTCACAGTCGATGACCACGTTCCGCCATCCGCGCTTCACGCCGATGACACCACCCTGACAGTAGCCACCCTCAGTATGGCCGATGGTAAGGTTGCTCACCGTACACTGCTGGCAGTCGACAAAACGCAGGCAGAAGGCATAGCGCGGCTCTACCACGATGCGCGAGTTCTGCTCACCCTCGATAATCAGCTGCTTCATGTTGACCAGCGTCAGCTGGCGACCATCGAACACCTCCTCGCTGACCACCGTCTCGCGCCCGCCGTCGACGCCACTTGACACATCAGGCATCCACATCTTGAAGCGTGTGCGGAACAGGCTGGGGTCGTTGAGCATCGGCGTGAGGTTGATTTCAGTGTCCTTGGCCACCAGAACATTGCGGTTCGAACCAAGGGCGTTAAGGAACTGCTCGGCAGTGTAGACGCGGATATAGTCATCGTCCTTGTACCTGATGGTCTCGCCGAAGCTGCCAACGGGAGCCGACACCTGTACGTTGCCTGCCGGACGGCCTGACTGCTCCTGGTCGAACTTGCTGCCGTTCCACTTCATCAGTATCTGTACCTCACCCTGCGGCGCATGGATGGTGGCCATGATGTTCTTGCCGTTCTGCGGCAGGGCGTAGGTCACCTCAGACCTGGTATGGATGCCTGCGCCAAGGTCTGTGTTTAGGGTTTGCACCATCCGCTTGGTCGCGTTGTCGTAGGTATAGAACTTCAGCCCCGAGAACTGTGCGGTCACGGGCTTTCCATCCTCTATGCAGCCACGGTTCACGCCTAACAGTTTGCTCCTGGCATCTCCGCTGTTCCAGAAGCAGAACTCCGTGTAGCTATAAGTCCTGGCCGTATAGCGCTTGTCGTATCGGATGAACCCGTTCCTCACATCCACGGTAAAAGAGGCACCGTTGCTCAGTGCCTTCCCCTGCTGGTGACACTCCCAGTCTTCCCTGATGCCCCAGATCATCTCTTCATCGTCCTCCTGCGACAGGTAGGCTGTCACGAAGTCGCTGATGGTGGGCATTGCACCCTTGTAGTTGACGCGGATGCCCTGCGCCTGTACTGCCATACTCATCATGATGGCAATGGCGAAAACAATGGTTTTCTTCATATTGTCGGTTTTGTGTCTAAAACGGTGCAAAAGTAACACTTTTTTTTCATTCGGCAAAGGGAAACACAAGAAAAGCAAGTTTTCTTTTGGTATTTTCCTTGGTTTGCAATACCTTTGCACACGGAAACGAACGAAAATAACAATGAAAGATATGTTGAAGACTATTCTGGTAGCCGCAATCCTGTGTGTTTGCGGTGCTACAATGGGTGTTCACGCCCAGGTGATGAAAGCAGCAGACTTGGAAAAGTATGCAAAGGAGAAGTATGGCGAGAAATGGCTCGATGCCGCCGCCAACCTGTCGAAGGGAGTCAAGTTCGACAAGAACCAGTCGATGTCCTACCAGCAGATCATCGAGACTCCGGGGAAGACCAAGGAGCAGCTGTACGTACTGCTGAACTACTGGGTCACTGCTACGTTCAAGGACAAGCAGGCCATCACGCTGAACGACAAGGATGCCGGGTGTATCATCATCTCGTCGGAGATAAACGGCATTGCCGACCATACGGGGACGCTGTACCGTTATATCGTCAACATCACGCCCATCATCAAGATCGACATCAAGGAGGGCAAGGTGCGTGTCACCTATACCGTGCAGAACTACGACATCCTGAAGGTCGAGGACGGAGGATGGCTGGGAGCACTTGCCGACAAGGACAACGCACGGCAGAAGGACCGCAACATCTATAGCGACGGCAAGCGCATGAAGGACGACAAGACCGACCGCAGGCTCTACGACGAGCAGTGGGAGATTATCAAGCGCTATCCCTTTGTCGAGAAGGACGCACAGAAGCGCACCTGTGCGAAGGCCCTTGTCATGACCCACGCCTATTCCAACGCCATCATGGACAAGATAGAGGAAGCCCTGAAACATGGACTGGTAGGCAATGAAGACGATGAGTGGTAGGTTCCTGTTACACTTCTGTTTTTCCCTTTTCTCCATTTTGCCCTTGTCGGCACAGCAGTACAAGACGTACCCGGAGCAGATGGAGCGGCTGAACCGTGGCGTGGTGGCCCTGCCTGCCGGACAGGAGGGAGTGTTCGTCAGCTGGCGACTGTTAGGCACCGACCCTGAGGGCGTCGCCTTCGACCTGCTGCGCGACGGCAAGGTCATCGCCAAGGGGCTGACGGTCACCAACCACACCGACAAGGAAGGAACGGCGGCATCGCGCTACTCCGTCATTCCGTCATCCCGGAATGTCGAAATGGCAAACGACCTAGATGCCGGTATGCCGTCACCTGTCGCCGTCGCCCCTTGGCCCGACCTCTACCTCTCAATACCCCTCGACCGTCCCCAAGAGGGTACTACGCCAGACGGACGCCCCTATCGGTACACACCCAACGACTGTTCCGTGGGCGACGTGGATGGTGACGGGCAATACGAAATCTTCCTGAAGTGGGACCCGTCGAACAGCCACGACAACTCACACGACGGCTACACGGGCGATGTCATCATCGACTGCATCAAGCTCGACGGCACCAAGCTGTGGCGACTTAACCTCGGCAAGAACATCCGAGCCGGGGCGCACTACACGCAGTTCATGGTCTACGACCTCGACCGCGACGGACGCGCCGAGCTGGTGTGCAAGACGGCTCCTGGCACCGTCGACGGCACCGGCCGCTACGTCACCGAGGCGGCCGACGACCCGGAGATACGCAGTGCCGACAACGCTGCCGACTACCGCACCAGGAACGGACGCATACTCAGCGGACCGGAGTACCTGACCGTGTTCGACGGACTGACGGGACGCGCCCTGCATACCGTCTACTACCGTCCCAACCGGGCCTTTGGCTATGGCGGTGCCGCCGACTACGACAAGGAGGGATGGGGCGACCGTGGCTTCGCCGGCAACCGTGGCGAGCGCTTCCTGGCCTGTGTGGCATGGCTCGACGGACCGAAGGCACGGCCGAGCGTCGTGATGTGCCGTGGCTACTACACACCGTCGCACCTGTGGGCGGTCGACTTCGACGGCCACAAGCTGCGCACCAAATGGTTCCACGCCTCCGTGTCGCCCACGGAATACTATGTCGACGACGTACAGGGACAGCGGCAGTGGCATCGCGGACTGGCGGCCACCGCCTACGGTCAGGGTGCCCACAGCGTTGCCGTGGGCGACGTCGACGGCGACGGCTGCGACGAGATTACCTACGGCTCGGCAGCCATCGACCACGACGGCACCCTACTCTACTCCACCGGCCTTGGCCACGGTGACGCCACCCACCTGGGCGACCTCGACCCCGACCGCCCCGGTCTGGAGTTCTTCATGGTTCACGAGGCATATCCCTACGGTGCCGACCTCCGCGACGCCCGTACCGGCGAGCGGCTGTGGTACGAGACGGCAAGCGACGACACCGGGCGCGGCGTGGCAGCCGACATCGACGGCAGCCACCGTGGCTATGAGTTCTGGCACATCTTCAACCGTGCCGTGCGCGACATCAAGGGCAACACCATTTCCAGCCGCCTGCCGTCCAGCAACTTCCGCATCTACTGGGACGGCGACCTGCAGGACGAGCTGCTGGCCAACGGACGCCAGCGCCCCTACTTCCCGTCGTACATCGAGAAGTGGGACGGCGAGAAGGCCGTGCCGCTGCCGTTGAGCAACGGCAAGCAGCTGTACGACATGGGGCACAGCACCAGCTGCAACTGGACGAAGGCCACGCCCTGCCTCCAGGCCGACCTCTTCGGCGACTGGCGCGAGGAGCTGATACTGTGGGACTCCAGCGATGCCAGCCACCTGAACATCTTTACCACCAACATTCCCACCCCGCATGCCGTGCCGACGCTGATGCACGACAACATCTACCGCCTGAGTATCGTGTGGCAGAACGTGGCCTACAACCAGCCGCCACACCTCGGCTACTACTTGCCGGATTATAAATAAGAAATGAGGAATGAGGAATGAGAAGCGAGAAATGAGAAATTTCGCTAATTCGTGAAATTCGTAAAATTCGTGGTTAAGAAAAAATGAGAAATGAGGAATGAGAAGTGAACTCTGTGAGTGGGCTTCTCAGTTCCATGATTGGGCATTTCTCATTTTTTCATTTTCCATTTCTCATTCCTCATTTAAAACAGTGCGCACGCGCGAAAGACACATGGTAACAAAGTTTCATCTCGGTATGACCTCCAGCATGTAGATGGCGTCGAGCGACCAAAGTGCCGCCTCGTTGGTGGAGATGCCCTTGCTGGGCGTGAGCAGCGACTGCCACACGTCATCCTTGCGCCTGACGTCACGGTCCTGCCAGGCGGCGTATGCCTCCAGACGGCGCACGGGAAACTTGTTCTTGCGCGTCGTCCACGCCATCTGCTTGTAGCGGCGCGCATAGTCGAGCCAGCAGCGGTTGAAGCCAGCGACGTCTGTCAGCGGCAGCAGCTCGTTCATCACCTCAAAGCCTCCCATGATGCCTAACAGGTGACTGGTAGAACGCAGCGAGTCGGGGCCGTCGTAGCTGATGACACCTGTCGCGGGGTCGTAGCCCTTGGCCAGGTTGCCCGTGAAGATGCCGTCCTGCAGGCGGGCTATCGACTGCATGCCCGCCACTATCTTGTCGCGGTAGTGCCGGTTGCCCGTCCGCTCCCATTCCGTCATCCAGTTGCCGGCATACGCCAGCCAGTCGGGACCGATGCGCAGCCGCGCCGGTGCCTGACACGGGAACAGCGTCTTCGGCTCTGCCAGCCGCATGGGGTCGAGGTGCCACAGCAGCGTGTCGGCATCCGTCTGTGCCGTCATCAGGTCGCCTGTCCGCTCGTCGCCCGTCAGATAGTAGTTGTAGCGCAGGAATGCCGACTGCGAGATACGTGCCTCCTTGGCACCGCAGCCCCAGTGGCTGACGTTGTGGCGTGACCCCAACGGCGCGAAGGGTCCTATGTGGTAGGTGTCGACCTCGGAGTTGTGGCGCGTCATGGCCTCGGCCATGCGCCAGACGTCGGCACGTCCACTGCGCAGGAACATCATCCATAGCCACATCGGCGACGCCAGCTCGGTATTGTCCCACGCATAGCCGCCGACGTCGTAGCGCCACTCGTCACGCTCAGGGTCGTAGGCATGCATCACGTCGCCATAGTTCCAGAATCCGTACCACTTACGCCGTTCTATCTCCCGCTGGTAGATGCTGACATACTCGTCCAGCCGGCGTTCCACCACACTGTCGCTGGTGGGCAGCGACCAGATGCCGAAGGCACGGCAGTCGTGCAGGTACTGGGGGGTGGGAACCGGCTGTGCATGGTCGTACGCGTGTGCCGCCTGACGGTCGATGGCCTCACACCCTGGATAGCTGGCCTGCGGCAGCAGCCACAGCGTGGTGGTACGGGCGATGCCATACGGTGCCGACATGCCGGGCTGCACGTCCTCGTAGCTCTCCTGCAGTCCGTGGGAAATGGTGTCGTAGTGGCACAGGTTCATGGGTTCTGCCTCCGGACTCCACAGGTACATGGTCAGCTGTGCCTCGTCGCTGCGGGCACCGCTGACCTCCATCGTCGAGGGGTACGACTGCCAGAAGTCCTGCATGCCGACGGCCAGACCGCCCTCCACGTCGCCTACGAAGGCATAGCCACGGCTGCGCGTTCCCGTCAGGGTACCAATCCACGGCGTGCTGCCGTCACTGGTAGCCCGCTTGCGGATGGCGAAGGCATTGTCGGTCAGCTGTGACAGGCGGAATCCGTCCCACTGCACCCAGTGGTCTATCAGCGACTGTCCCACACGGTCGAAGGCCTCACGCGGCGGTATGCGCCGTCCCTGCATCTGGTCGAGCTGTAGGTTCTGCTTCTGCGGTATGCCGCGTCCCTCCTCAGGCGGCGACTGGCGCAGACGCAGCTCACGCCGTCCGTCCAGCGGCTGCACGGGTTCTGCCCATACGCCGTTGTCGGTGGCGAAGGCGATATGGCGGTTATAGGCCTCTGTGCGCATCGGTACGGCGAAGCGTATGCCCAACGAGGTAATCATATCCTTCGAGGCCTCTCCGTCGTAGATAAACGTGTGTACCATCTTCACATGGCGGCTGTTGCCGTAGAAGTAAAGCCGCACAATGAAGGGAAGCCACGCCCTCTGTCGGTCAGAATGCGTCCCTTCTATCTTGACGACGGCATGGACGCTGCCTTGCTGTTCGACGGTGACGCGGTCGATGTGCGATGTGTAGCTTCCTTGCATGGTGGTGGCTACCAGCATGGCGGCACCGCCCACCTGCCGCCCATCGACGATGAGGCTGTCTATCAGGTTGCTGCCATTCCTGGGCAGACAGGCCGTCAGCAGTCCTGTGTTGACGGTGATGCCACCGTCCTGTTCTGTGACGGTAATGGCCTTGACGCGCCGCTGCTTACTGTCTACGCTGACGCACAGTCCTTCCTGCCGCCAAGGCAATACGGCCGCCATCGTCGCCCACTTCACCGAGCCGTCCGGCCAGCGGGCTGTGACCCATGCGTCTGACGGAAGGCTGTTCGACAGCTGCAGCGCGCTGACATCACGCAGCTCTCCCTGCCGGAAGGGGATGCCGAACGTCACTGGCCACGTGTCGTCGGCCGTTGTCAGCTGCGTGTCCGTAACCCAGTGCAGCGGTATGCCGTCCGTGGCCGTCAGCCTGTCGGGTGCCGACGTGCGGAAGTTGGTGATGCGTGTCCTTGACAGCGTGGTGCGGAAACCGAACCAGCCGCTTGTCAGCGGCGTCGGGTCGTTGTAGTCTACGATCAGTTCGCCATCGACGAAGAACTGTACCCGTCCGTCGCACGACAGTATCTTGACGTGGTACCAGTGGTTCTTCTGCAGCAGGTGCGCCCGGTCGGTATATTCCTTCAGCACCGGCGGCCGCCGTTCGACATCGGTGACACCAGCCTCATCACCCGTATAGCGACGGAAGCGCGTCGTACTGTTATGGTTGCCGCCATAGCCCAAATAATACGTCTGCAGGGTGTAGCAGCGCACGAAGATGCCGCTGCGCCACTTTGCCCTCGCCCAGATGTCGTTGTGCTGCGGGTCGCTTGCCAGCCAGAAGCAGTTCATGTCGCTCAGCCGGTCGCCCTCCTGCCCCTCGTCCACCACCATCGCGTCGTACTCCACCACGGTGTTGGCCTGGTACTTCTGCTTGCGCCACAGCGTCAGCCCCTTGGGAGCCAGCAGCTCGCAGGTGTCGCCGTGGAACGTGACGCGGTAGTCGGCAGCCTCCGACTCCACGCGCCAGTATTTGCTGAAGTCACGATGGTTCAGTCCCGACTGTCCGTAGGCCGTGGTGGCAAGACAGAATAATAAAGTGAAAAGGGAAGAGTGATAAGTGAATAATTTGCTGCCGTCGTTCATGTCCGTTGTTCCGATGATTTGCTGATTCAGCGACAAAGGTACACAGAAAAAAGAGAAAAGAACGGTGCAGTGTAGTAAAAAAAGTTAATGAATTAAAAACTATGAACTATGAACTATGAACTATGAACTAAAAAGCGTACCTTTGTAAGACAATTACTAATACAAACTATTCTATTAAGAAATGAGATACATTCTATTGTCTGTTGCGACGACACTTGTCGCAAGCCTTTACGCCCTGACGGCCAGCGCACAGCTTGGTGAGACCGTGACGCTCGACAGGGTCAGTGACAAACCGTTCAGCTACACCGTACAGGTGCCCGACGGCAACTACCGCGTGACGGTGACGCTGGGTGCCAAGAAGCGGGCTGCCCAGACGGTGGTACGTGCCGAGAGCCGCCGCCACTACGTCGACATGGTGACGACGAAGAAGGGAAAGTACGAGACGGTGTCGTTCGTCGTCAACAAGCACAACCCCGTCATCGACGGCAAGACGAAGGTCAGGCTGAAGGAGCGTGAGTGGGGCTACAAGAACTGGGACGACTCGCTGACAGTCACCTTCTGCGGCCCGTCGCCTGCCGTCAAGGACATACGCATCGAGCCAGAGACGGAGGCCACGACACTCTTCCTGTGCGGCAACAGCACCGTGGTGGACCAGGAGAACGAGCCGTGGGCCTCGTGGGGACAGATGATCACACGATGGTTCGACAACGGCATCGCCGTGGCCAACTACGCCGAGAGCGGTCTGTCGTGTACGTCGTTCCTCGGACAGCTGCGCCTCGACAAGATACTGACACAGCTGAAGAAGGGCGACTACGTCGTCGTGGAGTTCGGACATAACGACGAGAAGGAGAAGAAGGCCGGCGACGGAGCGTGGTACAGCTACACCCGCAACCTGAAGATATTCGTCGACCGTGTCCGCGAGAAGGGCGGCAACATCGTGTTCTGCACACCCACGGCACGCCGCTCGTTCGACAAGCAGGGACACATCGTCAACACCCACGGCGACTACCCCATAGCCATGCAGATGGTGGGTGTACGCGAAAACGTGCCGGTCATCGAACTGACGAAGATGACGACATCGTTCTACGAGACGCTGGGCGTGGAGGGTTCCAAGCAGGCACTGGTACACTACCCCATGAACACCTTCCCCGGACAGACTAGGGAACTGGCCGACAACACCCACTTCAACCCCTACGGAGCGTGGGAGGTGGCCAAGATGGTGGTGACGGGCATGCAGCAGCTGAAGCTGCCACTGGCCAGTCACCTGCGCCCCGACTGGCAGGACTTCAACCCCGCACAGCCCGACGACCCCGCCCAGTTTGTGTGGCACATGTCGACGGGCAGCAACCTCGTCAAGCCGGACGGGAACTAAACACACATACGTATAATCCGTGTACTAAATGACAAGTATATGAAACGATTTGGATTCAAAATGTACCTCAAGGCAGGCTGCGAGCAGGAGTATGAGCGCCGCCATGCCGCCATCTGGCCGGAGCTGGTCGAGATGATACACGAAGCAGGAGTCAAGAACTACAGCATCTTCTGGGACCGCGACACCAACCTGCTGTTCGCCTACCAGGAGTGTGAGGGCGAGGGCAGCTCGCAGGACACCGACCACGTAGACCCCGTCACCCAGCGGTGGTGGGACATGATGGCCGACATCATGGAGGTCAATACCGACAACTCGCCAGTCACCATCCCGCTGCAGGAAGTGTTCCACCTTGATTAAAGAACAACAAACAGACGGGTATGACAAGAAGGATACTGCTGGCCCTTATGGCTATGGGCGTGCTGACAACATGGGCTGCTGACTTTGGCAAAGAGGTGAAATGGGACTCCAAGAGCCTCATCGTTGGCGGCCACCGTGTATGTCCCGTCATGGGCGAGGTACACTACTCACGCATCCCTGCCGACGAGTGGCAGCAGGAGGTCAGAAAGATGAAGGAAGGCGGCGTGACCATCATTGCCACCTACATCTTCTGGAGCCACATTGAGGAGGAAGAGGGCATCTTCCGCTGGGACGGGCAACGCTCGCTGCGCCGCTTCCTGGAGGTGTGCAAGCAGGAGGATATGCCCGTCGTGCTGCGCCTTGGCCCGTTCTGCCACGGTGAGGTGCGCAATGGCGGCATACCCGACTGGGCATTCCAGAAGGGTTGCAAGCTACGCGAGCAGAACAACGTGTTCCTTGGCCTCGCCGAGGAGCTCTATCGTCAGATCTTCACACAGGTACAGGGCCTGCAGTGGAAAGACGGAGGGCCAGTCATGGCGGCACAGTTCGACAACGAGTACCGTGGCCGTGGCGAGTACCTGATGGCACTGAAGAGGATAGCCCTGAAGATAGGCTTCGACCTGCCGTTCTATACCCGTACCGGCTGGCCAGAGCTGCGTACCCCCGTTCCATACGGCGAGATGCTGCCCCTCTATGGCGACTATGCCGACGGCTTCTGGGACAAGGAGGTGACCGAAGGGTGCGGCAACTACTACAAAGCCTTTAATTTCAAGGCCTTCCGTTCCTCGACAGCCATCGGCACCGACCTGTTAGGTAAGCAGGAGGAGAAGGTCAACAAGGGCGATGACGCATATCCTTATTTCACCTGTGAGCTGGGTGGCGGCATGGCCACGGCCTATCACCGCCGTCCCTACGTCTACCCTGAGGATGCCTACTCGATGGCACTGGTGAAGCTGGGCAGCGGCAGCAACCTGTTAGGCTACTACATGTACCACGGCGGCACCAATCCCGAAGGCAAGCTGCATACACTCAACGAGTGTCAGACATCGCCCGGCACGGCCAACAACGACCTGCCCGTGTGTACCTACGACTTCCAGGCACCGCTGGGCGAGTTCGGCCAGACCTATCCGCAATACTATACGCTGCGTCCGCTACACCTCTTCATGCACGACTACGGCGAGCTGCTGGCTCCGATGGAGGCACAGTTCCCCAGTCCACAGGACTTGAAGCGCGGACAGGATGACCAGTTGCGCTGGGCAGTGAGGGTGAGTCTACCCCTACCCTCCCAAAGGGAGGGAGCCGAGGAGGCTGTAACCTCTGCCTTCATCTTCGTCAACAACTACGAACGCTTCTGCCAGTTTACAGCCAAGAAGAACGTCGTGCTGGAGGCTGGCGGCGTGAAGCTGCCGAATATGACCATCCCCGCCGGCACGATGGCCATATTCCCCGTCAACGTCGACGGCATCCGCTATGCCACGTCACAGCTGGTGGCACGGCGCGACGGCAAAGTGTACATGATGCAGATTCCCGGCATTCCCACCACCATCGCCCTACAGAACGGCAAGACGCTGAAGAACGTGAAGCCGAAGGGCGTCAACACACCTGTCTATGGGAACATCCACCTGCTAACCCAAAGCGAGGCCGAGCATTTGTTCCTGCCACAGGGCGGGCATGCTGTCGATGCTCAATTGTCAACTGTCAATTGTCAATTCAAGAAGACGAAGGAGGCTGGTCAGTTGCGTACCATCAAGAAGGGTAAAGCCAAGGTTGCCGAGGCCCCCTCCGAGCAGGACTGGCAGCAGGCTGCCGTCTACAAGATAGAGTTGCCCGCTCAACTCTCACCTCTTACCTCTCACCTCCTATCCATCACCTATCAGGGTGACTGCGCCCGTCTGTATGCCAACGGGAAACTGATGGCCGACAATTTCCAATACGGCCGTCCATTCCTCTTCGGACTGTGGCGACTGCCTAAGGACTGTACCGAACTGGAACTGCGCATACTGCCCTGGCAGCCCGGCAGTCCCATCTACCTGCCCCGCGAGGCTGACACGACAGCAGGCGAGCGTGTGAAGACAGTGGAAATACGTAACATGGAATAGGACAAAAACTGCATAGAACAACATGAAGCTGCGTCGTTTATACTTAGTATTTATTTCATATTTCCTACTCGTTCCAACAGCTGGCGCGCAGAGCCTCTCGCTGGCTGGGGCGTGGGACTTCCGCATGGGTGATGTGGACGGCAAGCCAAACAGCATTCCCGACACTTACGACGACTACGTCATGCTGCCTGGCTCGATGCTGACCAACGGCAAGGGTCATCCCGTCAGCGTCAAGACACCGTGGACGGGGTCCCTCTATGACTCCAGCTACTACTTCAACCCTTATATGGAGAAGTACCGCCACGAGGGTGCGATGAAGTTTCCGTTCTTCCTCACGCCGGAGTACCACTACGTCGGTGCGGCATGGTACCACAAGTCGGTCTATGTGCCACTCGACTGGAGCTACGACCGCGTCATCCTTTTCCTGGAGCGGCCACATATCGAGACCACCGTATACGTCAACGGCAAGGAAGTGGGCCACCAGCTGTCGCTATCGACGCCTCACCGCTATGACGTGACCAAATACGTGAAGCCGGGCGAGAAGAACGACATTTCCATCCGCGTGTACAACGGCATTGAGAATGTCTGCGTGGGACAGGACTCACACAGCGTGACCGACCAGACGCAGGGCAACTGGAACGGCATCACGGGGCGCATGGAGCTACAGTTGCAGCCCAAGGTGGTGAGCATCCGTAACGTACGCGTCTATCCCGACATTGCCAGCAACACGGTCACCATTATCGCCAGCGTCGAGAGCAGCAACGACATAGAACACTTCCTGGTCGGTGCCGCCGTAGAGGCTATCGTGGGCAACACTACGAAGAAGGTGACGACTGTTACCGGCATTTCCGACGACGATGACTTCATGCTGACCATCAACCTCGGCGACTCGGTGCGACTGTGGGACGAGTTCTCGCCCTCGCTGTACCGACTTACCCTTGCAGCCCACGATGATGTCTACGAGACGCTGTTCGGCATGCGCGACATCCGTGTCAAAGGGCGTCAGATGTACATCAACGGACGTCCGCTGTTCCTGCGCGGAACGGTCGACAACTGCTGTTTCCCTGAGACGGGCTACCCTCCCACCGATGAGGAGGAGTGGCTACGCATCTTCCGTAAATGCAAGGAGTACGGCATCAACCACGTGCGCTTCCACAGCTACTGTCCACCAGAGGCCGCCTTCTGTGCCGCCGACCGCGTGGGCATCTACCTACAGCCGGAAGGACCCTCGTGGCCGAACCACGGCGTGAAACTTCGCCGTGGCCAGAAGATAGACAAATACCTGCTGGAGGAGTCGAAGCGCATCATCGACACCTACGGCAACCACCCGTCGTTCGTCATGATGGCTGCCGGCAACGAGCCGGCCGGCGACTGGGTGCGCTACTGCAACGACTGGGTGAAGGAGATGAAGAAGTACGACCCCAGCAAGATCTACGCCGGAGCCTCCGTCGGTGGCGGTTGGGCCTGGGACGACGGCTCGGAGTACCACGTCAAGGGCGGTGCGCGCGGACTGGACTGGGATCGTCACGCCCCCTCCAGCAGCGACGACTACTATAGCGGCATCGAGTTTCCGCGTAACTACAAACCGCTGACGGGCGACGACGGCAAGCCCATCGCCACCCAGTCGCCCATCGTGGCCCACGAGCAAGGGCAGTGGTGTGCCTTCCCGGACTTCCGCGAAATCAAGCAGTACAACGGTGCCTACAAGGCCCGCAACTTCGAGATATTCCGTGACCTGCTGCGCGACAACGGCATGGAGTCGATGGCCGACAAGTTCCTCATGGCCAGCGGACGGCTGCAGACACTATGTTATAAGTATGAGATAGAGCGTAACCTGCGCACCAAGGACTATGCCGGTTTCCAGCTGTTAGGGCTGAACGACTACAGCGGTCAGGGTACCGCCCTCGTCGGTCCGCTGAACGTCCACTGGCGCGAGAAGGGATACGTCGATGCCACCCAGTGGCGCCAGTTCTGCAGTCCGCTGACCCTGCTGGCCCGCTTCCCCAAGTTTGTGTATACCAGTGACGAAGAGGTGAGCATACCCATCGAACTGATGAATGCCACGCCCTACTCCTTCAAGGCCATACCGCTGCACTACCAAATCCTGTGTGGCGACTCCATCGTGGTGACCGACTCGCTGGAAGCCCAGCCAGCCGCCATCGGCAAGGGCAACAGCATGGGCAGCATCGCCCTGCCGCTCGCCACGCTACCCGCTCCTGCCAAACTGACGCTGACAGCATACTGTGCCAACGGCATCACAAACTCATGGGACTTCTGGGTGTACCCGGAAGAAATGAGAAATGAGAAATTAGGAATGGGAAATGTCTACGAGACGGACACACTCGATGCCAAGGCCGTGAAGGTATTACAGAAGGGCGGCACCGTGCTGCTGACGGCTGGTGGCAAGATACGCTACGGCAACGATGTGCGCCACAACTTCCTGCCCATATTCTGGAACACGTCGTGGTTCAAGATGCGCCCGCCACATACTACCGGTGCATATATTCAGAAGGAGCACCCCGTGTTCCGCGACTTCCCCACCGACGACTGGCAGAACCTGAACTGGTGGGAGCTGACCAACCGTACACAGGTGATGAACCTCGCCGAGTTCCCGGCCGACTACCAGCCCGTCGTGCAGCCCATCGACACATGGCACGTCAGCCGCAAGCTCGGCATGCTCGTCGAGGCGCGAGTGCTGAAAGGCCGACTGCTCATGACGACGATGGACATCAGCCGCAACCTGGAGCACCGCCCCGTGGCACGACAGCTGCGACACTCCATACTGCGCTACATGCAGTCGGCCGACTTCCAGCCCGCTGTCACCGTCAGCATCGACACCATACGCCACATCTTCGAGAAGGAGGCTCCAAAAGTAAACATGTTCACCAACGAGTCGCCCGACGAACTGAAGCCAAAGATAGGAGGATAAATCATGATGAGAATGCAAAACAGACACAAAACGTTCAAGGGCATGAAGACGGCACTGCTCATTTGCCTCATGACACTGTCGTCACTGACGACGGCGGCCAATGTGTACAACATCCGCGACTACGGGGCAGTGGGCGACGGCAAGACGCTCGACCACACCGCCATCAACCGTGCCATAGAGACCGCCGTGGCCAGTGGCGGGGGGCAAGTGCTGATACCTGCCGGCACATACCTCTGCGGCAGCATCCGCATGAAGAGCAACATCGAGCTGCACCTGACGGCTGGTGCCAAGATACTGGCGGCACCTGCCAACATGAAGGCATACGACGAGAGCGAGGTGTTCGGCTTCCCCGAATACCAGGACGGTGGACACACCTACTTCCACAACTCACTGATCTGGGCCGACGGCGAAGAGAACGTCAGCATCACCGGCCGTGGCATGATTGACGGACAGGGACTCACCAAGAAGGACACCGAGAAGGCCGGCAACGTACAAGGCGGCAGCATAGGCACTGGCGACAAGGCCATCGCCCTGAAGCGGTGCAAGAACATTCTTATCCGCGACATCACCATCTACCGTGGCGGTCACTTCGCCATCATTGTCACCGGCTGTGAGCGCGGCACCATCGACAATGTCACCATCGACACCAACCGCGACGGCATCGACATCGACTGCTGCAAGTACCTGACGGTCAGCAACACCAAGGTCAACACCCCCTCTGACGATGCCATCGTGCTGAAGAGTTCGTACGCACTGAAAAGGGCGGTAACGTGCGAGCACATCCTCGTCACCAACTGCCTCGTAACGGGATATAAACTCGGCACTTTCCTCGACGGCACCTACCAGCCCGAAAAGGTCAACTGGGTGTGTGGCCGCATCAAACTTGGCACGGAGTCGAACGGCGGCTACCGCAACATCACCATCAGTAACTGCACCTGCATGTGGAGCAGCGGCCTGGCCTTCGAGGAGGTCGACCAGGGACGCATGGAGAACATCACTGTCACGAACATCTCCATGTCGCACGTCCACCACTACCCCATCTACATTACGACGGGCTGCCGTAACCGTGGCCCCAAGGAGGTGACCCAGCCCTCGTCGGCCCGCGACATCTTCATCAGCAATGTGGTGGCCGACGACTGCGACTCGCTGGCAGGCATCATCATCACCGGCATGGAGGGCGAGCCAATCCGCAATGTCTCGCTTAGCAACATCTACATCCAGTACCGTGGCGGCGGCAAGAAGGTTGAGAAGCCCTACCGCGAGCAGGGTACCAACTACCCCGAGCCGCGCTGGGCAGGGCCGACGCCGGCCTACGGACTCTTTGCACGCCACGTCGACGGACTCACGATGCGTAACGTGCGTTTTGAGCTGATGCGACCCGACGAGCGGCCCGACATCCTGCTGGAGGATGTCCGCAATGAGCGTATAGAACAGTAATTTGTACAACCCGCCATGTTTTTGTACAGAAAAACATGGAAGATTTGTATTCTTTTTATTACCTTTGCACACGGAAAACTACTTTAAACATCAAACAATATGGAAAGAACATGGAGATGGTTTGGCAAGAAGGATAAGATTACCCTTGCCCAGTTAAGACAAATCGGTGTGGAGGGCATCGTCACCGCCCTGCACGACGTACCCCTCGGCGAGGTATGGACACGTGAGAAGATCCGCGACCTGCGCGAATACATCGAGAGCTACGGCATGCGCTGGAGCGTCGTCGAGAGCCTGCCCGTGGTGGAGACCATCAAGTACGGAGGCCCTGACCGCGACCAGCAGATAGAGGTGTATAAGGAGTCGCTGCGCAACCTCTCGGCAGAGGGTATCCACTGTATCTGCTACAACTTCATGCCCGTCTTGGACTGGGCGCGTACCGACCTGTTGCACAGGAATCCCAACGGTTCGACGAACCTCTACTTCAACTACGCTGAGTTTGCCTATTTCGACATCTATATCCTGAAACGTCCGGGTGCTCGCGAGGAATGGGAGAAGTTCCAGTTCCCCGAGGGTTGGGGCAAGGACCGTAGCGTCATCGCCGAATGCGACGAGCTGGCCAAGACTATGACACCGGAGAAGGACCACAAGCTGGTGGAGAATATCGTCATCAAGACGCAGGGCTTCGTCAGCGG
>JAEEGL017232171.1_pt1 | contig 47103 bp, 38 predicted proteins | sample 9134231 | NCBI WGS metagenome assembly JAEEGL01 (sample SAMN16246548, study PRJNA631951) | gut metagenome | biome: gut microbiome; feature: rumen; material: fiber-attached | host: Bos | place: Iran: Karaj | collected 2018-10
ATACCGCATTGCCGCTGCCTGGCCGCTCTGCGACAGCGCCATCGTGATGGCTGCCGTCAGCGTCGTCTTGCCGTGGTCAACGTGTCCGATCGTGCCGATGTTTACATGCGGCTTCGTGCGTTCGAATTTTTGCTTTGCCATGTTGTTTCTCCTTGTAAAAATAATTTGATTTTTTACCCGGCCTGCAGAAACTGCATGGCAGCGGGCGCTGTTCTGTTACCATGTTTGCGAAATGGAGCGGGTGGCGGGAATCGAACCCGTATAGCCGGCTTGGGAAGCCGGTGCTCTACCACTGAGCTACACCCGCACGCCTCCATGATAACGGTTTTATTTTACTTGTTTTGGTGCGGTTTGTCAACGGATTCCATGCGTTTTTTCCGTGAAAATTGCATAGACTTTTCCATGAAACGTGTTCTTGTTCTTTTTCTGTCCCTTTTTTTGTACGGTTGCGGCACAAAAGTCACCGCGCTGCCGCTTCCCGATCCTTCGCCTTCTATGGCTCCGCAGCTTGTCGTCCTCGACTTCGGCCACGGCGGATTCGACGGCGGCGCCGTCGGGACGGAAACCGGCGTGAAGGAATCCGATCTGAACCTTGCCGTCGGAATGCGCGTAAAGGACGCGCTCGAGGCGCGGGGGCTTAGGGTGCTTTTGACGCGATCGGATGAGAACGCGCTTGCCGAGACCAAAAACGCGGATATGCAAGCGCGCGGCGAGCTTCTCAAAACCGAATCCGCCGCCTGTACGGTCTCGATCCACATGAACAAGTTTTCGGATCGCACTGTTTCCGGCCCGATGGCATTCTATCAGCCCGGGTCCGAGGAGGGGCAGCGGCTCGCGCAATGCGTAATCGACTGTGTGACCGAAGCGATCGGCAAAAAGCCGCGGCTTGCCAATCCGGCGAACAACTTCGTAACGCGCATCCCGTCCGCGCCGAGCGTGCTCGTCGAATGCGGTTTTTTGAGCAACCCAACCGACGAACGAAATCTGATGGACGAAACGTACCAAAATACGCTTGCCGAAGCGATCGCAGACGGCGTTTCGGCGTTCCTCTCGGAAGCGAAAGAGGACGGCGAACCCTCGCCGTCCCCGGTATCTCCGTAATCGATTTACGATTTTCGAATCACGCGGTGGAAGATCTTTTTGCCCTTGCGAATCTTGACGCCGTTTGCAAGCGCTTCGCCCGATACCATCTGATACGTATCGGTCACCTTCTCGCCGTCGATGCTGACGCCGCCCTGCTGAACGAGCCGACGCGCTTCCCCCTTGCTTGCCGCAAGCTTGCAGGCAACCATGAGGTCGATGATGTTCAGACCTTCCTTCGGAACGTCGTCCAGCTCGGTCGTAGGCATATTGCTGTCGTCCCCGCCGCCGGCAAACAGGGCGCGTGCCGCCGTCTGCGCCTTATTCGCTTCCTCTTCGCCGTGTACAAGCTTCGTCAGCTCAAAGGCAAGCAGCTCCTTCTTCTCATTGATCCGGGAAGAATCCCACCGCTCGATCTCTTCGATCTCCTCGATCGGAATGAACGTGAGCATCCGGATGCACTTCATCACGTCTGCATCGCCGACATTGCGCCAGTACTGATAGAACTCGAACGGCGTCGTCTTGTTCGGATCGAGCCAAACGGCATTCCCCGCGGTTTTGCCCATCTTTTTGCCCTGCGAGTCGGTCAGCAGCGTAATCGTCATGGCATATGCGTCCTTGCCGAGCTTTTTGCGGATCAGCTCCGTGCCGCCGAGCATATTCGACCACTGATCGTCGCCGCCGAACTGCATGTTGCAGCCGTGGTTCTGGTAGAGGTAATAGAAGTCGTACGACTGCATGATCATGTAATTGAATTCCAGGAACGAGAGGCCCTTCTCCATGCGCTGCTTATAGCATTCGGCACGGAGCATGTTGTTGACCGAGAAGCACGTTCCGACCTCACGCAGCAGCTCAACGTAATTCAGATTGAGCAGCCAATCGGCATTGTTGACCATCTCCGCCTTGCCCTCGCCGAACTCGATGAACCGCTCCATCTGCTTTTTGAAGCACATCGCATTGTGCGCGATATCTTCCTTGGTCAGCATCCGGCGCATATCGGTACGCCCGGAGGGATCGCCGATCATCGTCGTGCCGCCGCCGATCAAGGCTACCGGCTGGTTGCCCGCCATCTGCAACCGCTTCATCAGCGTGAGCGCCATAAAATGCCCGGCCGTCAGACTGTCCGCCGTGCAATCGAACCCGATATAAAATTTTGCGCCGCCGTTGTTGATCAGGTCACGAATCTGCGGTTCGTCGGTCACCTGCGCGATCAGCCCGCGCGCCTGTAATTCCTCATAAATCTGCATTGTAAATTCTCCCTTATGCGCGCACATTTTGCCGCGCGCCATTACCCGCTCATTATATAAAAGGAAAGAACGTTTGTCAAGCGCGACAGCCGGTCCCGGGCGGGATGGGATTTTTTCGATCGGATGCGCGGCGAACGATTGACAAACGGCGCGCGCTCTGTTAAGATAAGATTCAGAATTGAATTGTGGAGGATTGTACCATGACGCATATCAAAACGATCAACACCCGCAATCTCTGCGAGAGCGCGAAAAAGGGCGGCTGCGGCGAGTGCCAGACTTCCTGCCAGTCCGCTTGCAAGACGAGCTGCGGTATTGCGAACCAGAAGTGCGAAAATAAGAACGCCAAATAACTTGAAATGAGTGACGGGAATGCCGCGCCTTCGGCGCGGCATTTTTCCGATATGGGGGCTATATGATTCACGCCTATCAACTCGGGGGATACAACATTGTGCTGGACGTCTGCTCCGGCGCAGTGCATGTTGTAGATGAGGTCAGCTACGCGATCATCACGCATTTTGAAGACGTCCCGCGCGAAACGCTGCTGGCCGCGCTGCAGGATGCGCATGCGTCCGATCCCTCTTTTCGCATAGAGGAGCTCGAAGCGTGTTATGACGAGGTGCTTGCCTTGAAAGAGGCCGGGCAATTGTTTACACCGGATACGTTCGCACCGATCGCAGGCGATCTCAAGCGCCGCACCGCGGGCGTCGTCAAAGCGCTGTGCCTGCATGTTGCGCATACCTGCAACTTGAACTGCGCGTATTGCTTTGCTTCGCAGGGCAAGTACCACGGTGAGCGTGCCGTGATGTCTTACGACGTCGGCAAGCAGGCGCTCGATTTTCTCGTGAACAATTCCGGCACGCGACGGCATCTGGAAGTTGACTTCTTCGGCGGAGAACCGTTGATGAACTTTCAGGTCGTCAAAGACCTGGTTGCCTACGCGCGCACGCTCGAACCGAAGTACAACAAGGAATTCCGCTTTACGCTGACCACGAACGGCGTTCTGATCGACGATGATGTGATTGATTTTTGCAATCGGGAGATGAGCAATGTCGTTCTGAGTCTGGACGGGCGCAAGGAAATTCACGACCGGTATCGCGTCGACTACGCGGGCAACGGAAGCTGGGAAAAGATCGTTCCGAAGTTTCAAAAGCTCGTTCAGGCGCGCGGCGGTAAGAACTACTATATGCGCGGTACCTTTACGCACGCAAATCCCGATTTTCTGAACGACATTCAAACGATGCTCGATCTCGGCTTCACTGAGCTTTCGATGGAGCCGGTCGTCTGTGCCGAAAACAGCCCCGATCGTCTGACGGAGGAGGATTTTCCGATCCTCTGCGCGCAGTACGAGCAGCTTGCCGCGTTGATGATCCGGCGGCGCAGGGAAGGGCGACCGTTTACGTTCTATCACTATATGATCGATCTGAACGGCGGTCCGTGCATCTATAAACGCATCTCCGGCTGCGGCTCCGGAACCGAATATATGGCAGTCACGCCGACCGGCGAGCTCTACCCCTGCCACCAGTTCGTCGGCGAAGAGCGGTTCAAGCTCGGCGACATCTATACCGGCGTTACGAATACCGCCGTGCAGAACGAGTTTGCCGCCTGCAACGTTTACGCGCACCCCGAATGTCGTGACTGTTGGGCGCGGCTCTACTGCTCGGGCGGCTGCGCGGCGAACGCGTACCACGCGACCGGAACGGTCACCGGTGTGTACCGCTATGGCTGCGAACTGTTCAAGAAGCGCATGGAGTGCGCGATCATGGTTGCCGTGGATGAACAGCTTTCGGAGAACGGCGATGACTGACACGCCGCTTTGCGATTTTCTCGACCGATATGAGCGCAGCCATCCCGTACGGCTGCACATGCCGGGGCATAAGGGCGTTCCCTCGCTCGGGTGTGAGCCGCGTGACATCACGGAGATTGACGGTGCGGACGCGCTTTATGAGGCGAACGACATCCTGCTTCAGAGCGAGCGCCGCGCCTCCGAGCACTTCGGTGCGCATACGTTCTATTCGACCGAAGGATCCTCGCTTTGCATCCGCGCGATGCTTGCGCTGATCAAAAAGAGATCGCCGCAGCAAAAAAGGATCCTTGCCGCGCGAAATGCTCACAAAACCTTTCTTTCTGCGGCTGCGCTGCTCGACCTCGATCCGGTTTTTCTGCCGACAGACGGATACCTTTCGGTGACCGTTACGGCCGAGGAGGTCGACGCGCATCTTGGACAATCCGATTATGCCGCGGTCTATCTGACCGTTCCGGATTATCTCGGGCACAGTTACGACCTTGCGCCGATCGCGGCGGTCTGCCGTGCGCACGGCGTTCCGCTGTTGGTTGACAACGCGCACGGCGCATACCTGAAGTTTCTGTCGCCCTCCCGCCATCCGATCGATCTCGGCGCAGACCTCTGCTGCGATTCCGCGCATAAAACGCTGCCCGCGCTGACCGGCGCAGCGTACCTGCACGTTGCAAAGGACGATCGATACGGATTTGCAGCCGGCGCAAAAGAGGCGCTTGCCTTGTTCGGCTCCACGAGCCCGTCCTATCTGATTCTGCAATCGCTTGATGCGCTGAACGGATCGCTTCGCTCCCTTCCGGAGCAGCTCGCTTCGTTTTTGCCCAAGGCCGCCGTGCTGAAAGCGGCGCTTACCGACGCCGGATTTGCGCTTTTGGGCGAAGAGCCGTTGAAAGTGACGATTGACGCGAACGCATACGGCTATACCGGAGACGCGCTTGCGGCGCTTTTGCAAAGCCAAGGCATCTACTCCGAATACCATGATCCGCAGGTTCTTGTCTGGATGCTCTCCCCCTGCAACACGGAGGACGATCTCTTCCGGGCAAAGGAAGCGCTTTTGCAAATTCCGAAGCGGGATCCGATCACGCCTTTGCAGCTGCCCTTTGCAAGCGCAGAACGTGCCTGCTCGGTGCGGGAGGCGATGCTCGCCCCGTCGGAGCGGCTTCCGCTTTCCGACTGCCTCGGGCGCGTGCTTGCGCAGCCGTGCGTTGGCTGTCCGCCCGCGGTGCCGATTCGGATGTGCGGCGAGCGGATCGACGCTGCGGCCGTTTCCCAATTCCGCTTTTACGGAATCGAGACACTTTCCGTCGTGAAAAATGCGGATTAGCTCTTGCATCGCTGCACTGCTTTGTGTTATGATAGCAAAATAGGAGAAAAAGGAGATACCCCATGAAAAAAATCGGTTTGTATAGCATTCTTGCGCTGATGGTGCTTGCGCTGCTCGGATGCACATGCGGCAGAAGCGCTTATACCGGGCCGGAGAATCCGAACTTCACCGTCGTCGTCGACGATGCGGAGACCGTTTCCGTCCTGACTTATTTCCAGGCGAATACCGGCTACCTGCCCAATTGCGTTCTGCTGGACGATGCCTCGCTCGAAGCAAAGGCCGCCGAGCTTGCCGAAGCCGGCTCCGCATCCGAGCGCAGCGACGTTTTGAAGAGCCTCGCGGAAGGCGCAACCTGTCTTGTACTGAAAGACGCCGCGCTGATTGCGGAATACGATGCGCTCGGCTATAAGGTCGACAATGCGTCGCTCAAGAATCTGTCCGCGCTCTATCACAGCGACAACGCAGAGGTGCTCGGGCTTTCGATCGTCCAGATGCCGTCCGGCGTCGCCATCAACAACAATGCGCTCGGTGCGCTCGCGGGTTGGATGACCGGCGCGGAAGCCGTCTATCTTTCCTCGCACCGCGATCTGCTTCAATGATCGCCAAGCATCCAAACTGCATTCGATCGGGAGGGGTTTTCGATACCCCTCCTGTTTTGTTTGACAAAAAACGACATCGTTTTTTCGCAATTCGCCGAAATTTAACGATAAATTATTTTCATCTGGTGCATAAAACGGCCCATTAAACGTGCAAAACCTGCTATACTGATTCCGTTCGAAACGATCCGAACAATTCCGCACGAGAAGAGGTGAGAACGATGCATTTGAAAGAGATGAAACGAATTGCGGAAAAGGAAATCCTACGTTATCGGGAGAGCGCAGCGTTTGTGCGCGGCTGGATCGACGGCGGCGGGCAGGGCGATCCTGCGCGATTCCGGGAGCGGGCGCGTTGGGTTTGGGCGGTGGAGCGCGTCCGGGAAGCGATCCACAGGCGTTCGCCCGAGAAGGAAGTGTTTTTCTCGCGGCTGTATGAATTGGACCGTCCGCACGGAAAGCGATCGATCCCGGCCTCCATTGTGAAGCTGAGCATGGAGCTGTATACATCGGAATCGACGCTGTACCGTTGGCGGGACGAGCTGCTGCTCTCCGTTGCGATTGCGGCGGTGCAGGCAAGAGCGCTGCAGCCGTTTCCCTTAGAGGCGTCCGATGGCGCAGAGCGCGTGTAAGAAACCAAAGGCGTACGGTTTTTCGTATCCAATTCTTTCCAATTAACGCCACATCGGACACACCTTTGCAATACAATCGCACAAAAGTGTTCACAAAGATACCGAACTTTGTTCAAAAGCGCATGGTATAATGGGTAATGTGGAAGCGCATAGGAATCGGAAGAATCGGTTTTTTTCGATTTTCGAGCCCAACATCTTGTTATGAAAGAGGTTCTTTTTTGAAAACGCGCGATCGAATTTTGACAAAAAAATGGATTCTGACCGGGGTTCTGTCGATTTTGCCGATTTTTTTCGCGTGCCAAAAAACGATCCCTTCCGTTTCGGATGCGCACGCGTCCGAAGCAGAGATCGCGATTCTGACGGCTGCTCCGATTGCGGCAACGCCGACGCTGACGACCATTCCGATTCCGACCGATACCCCTACGCCGTCTCCGACGCCGACCCCCACGCCCACGCCGACCCCGACCCCGGAGCCGACGCCGCATGCCGTTTTGGAGACGGAGCCCGAAGCGTTCGGCTATCGAACCGCAATGGAGATCGACGGGGAACGCGTTTCTTCGTACGCGCGCGCGCCCGAGATCCGGTTTGGCGCGAACGCCGATTACGCCGCCATTCCCGGCGTCGTCACGCTGCGCGGCGGAAACTGGAGACAAAACCCGGCGTACGGCACGGTTCCTCCGCTCTCGGGCGAACTCGATGTGCTTTGGAGCGTGCGCACCAAGTCGCTTGCAAAGGGCATCAGCGGTTCCGGCGCATGGACCGGTAACGGTTGGACCGGGCAATGCCTGATGGTCTCGTGGCCCGAATCGACGCGCCGCATTATGAACCTGTACGAACCGTATCAGAAACGGGACGGTTGGATTGAAGTGATCTATGCTTCGATGGACGGATTTGTGTATTTTCTCGATGCCGAGACCGGCGAGCCAACGCGTGACGCGCTGAAGATCGGAATGCCGTTTAAGGGCGCCGGCGCGCTCGACCCGCGCGGCTGGCCGATCCTCTACGTCGGATCCGGCGACGATTATGAGAGCTCCGACAAGCGTTCCCGCGCGATGGCCTACAGCTTGATCGACTTTACGCGGCTTTGGGAAATCGGCAAATCGAAAGATCGGTTCGCGCTGCGCGGCTGGCATGCGTATGACAGCTCCGTACTCGTCGACGCCGGTTCCGATACCGCGATTATTCCCGGCGAGAACGGGATCCTCTATACGCTGCACATGAATACGGTTTACGACGAGGAGGCCGGAACGCTCGAGATGCATCCCGATCCCGTTGTGAAACAACGCTATACCGCCCCGCGTCTTGGCGACGGAAAGTTTGCCTACGGCTACGAATCGAGCGCGGTCGGTTGGAAAAATTATCTGTATCTTTGCGACAACGGCGGCTTCATCCGCTGCATTGAGCTGAATTCGATGCAGACCGTTTGGGTACAGGATCTGGTGGACGACGTGAATTCGACGCCCGCGTTTGAAGAGACGGAATCCGGCGGCTTCCTGTATGTCGGCAACACCGTCGAAAAAACCGCAGACGGCAGCAAGGGCGTTTCCTCGTTCTATAAGCTCGATGCGCTGACCGGCGAGATCGTCTGGAAGCATGAGGAATCGATTACAACAACGTCGCATATCACCGGCGGATGTATGTCGAGTGCGGTGCTCGGCCGCGATTCGCTGCAAGGGCTCGTCTTTACGACGTTTGCTTCGACGACGGGAAAAGGCGCGGGAACGCTCTATGCGTTCAATACCGAAACCGGTGAAATCGTTTGGCAGAAAAAGCTGGGAAGCTATACCTGGTGTTCTCCGGTTGCGCTGTATACCGATGACGGACAAGGCTATCTGGTGATCTTCGATCACACCGGTGTCGGCTATCTGTTCGACGGCGCGTCGGGACTTCTAATGACTACTCTGAAACTCTCCGAAAATATAGAAGCGTCACCGTGCGCCTTCGGAGATCTGATTGTAATCGGCACGCGTGCCCGCCACATTTTCGGCATTCGCGTGTCCTGACAACGGAGGTATTATGGATACAAAGAAGAAGAAAAAGAAAAGAAGGAGGAAGATTCAACCACGGTTTTATCTGATCATCACGCTGTTTATTGTGATGATTCTGCTGCTCGTTGCGCTGCTTGCGTTTTTGATCGTCAAGCTGGTCAACAATTCCAAGGATCAGGAAGCCTACAACGAGTATCTTTTGCAGAACGAAACCGGGATGTACGGCTATTCAGCCGCTCCGATGACGATCGAGGAATTCAAGTCGTTCGGACCGCCGACCCCAACGCCGACTCCGACCCCGACTCCAACCCCGACGCCCAAGCCTACGCCGCACGCGATCTCGGCATCCAATCCGCAGAACTACGGCTATCAGGACAAAATCCAGGCGGACGGCGTTCTGGTTGACGCCTCTGCCTATACGCGCAGCGAACCGATTTCGATTCCCGCGCCCGAAGTGTACAATGAGGTCAACGGCATTCTGACTTTCCGCGGCAACAACTGGCGCAATCGCTCCTCGTTCGGCAACGTCGCGCTGTCCGAATTCAAAATGGTGCAGGTTTGGGAGAAGAGCATCGGCGCGATCAAAAAACCGTCGGGCAAATCTTCCTGGTCCGGCTGCGGGTGGACGGGTCAGCCGCTGATCGTCGATTGGCCGTCCGACGTTCGCAAGCAGATGGCAAGCATGCATCAGAGCGCGCGGGAAAACGAAAGTCTCATCGAAGTCATCTACCCGACCGAGGACGGCAAGATCTACTTCCTCGATCTGATGAACGGCAATCAAACGCGCGATCCGATTACGCTGAACGTCCCGTTCAAGGGAACCGGCAGCATCGATCCGCGCGGCTGGCCGCTGCTGTATGTCGGCTCCGGCGATATGTATGACAACGACGCGCAAAAGTCCCGCGTGTTCGTGATCAATCTGTTGACGAATCAGGTCATCTATGAGTTCGGAAAACAGCACTCCGACGATGCGTTTGCGCCGCGGCCTGCCTGGTACGCGTACGATTCGGCGCCGCTCGTCGACGCGAAGACCGATACGCTGATCTATCCGGGTGAAAACGGCATCATCTATACAATGAAGCTGAACACGGTCTATGACCGGGTCAACGGCATCATCAGCATCAATCCTTCGAATGTCGTGAAGCACGCCTATTCGAGCAACATCTCCTGGGGCGCGGATATCAAGACGGCCGACCGTTCGCACAAGTGGTACGGCTATGAGGGCAGCGCAGTCGCATGGAACGGGTACCTCTACCTTTCCAGCAACGACGGCCTGTTCCAGTGCATCGACCTGAACACATTCAAATGCATCTGGATTGCCGATACGCTCGATGATACGAACGGCTCGCCCGTTCTGGACGTCATCTCCGAAACCGAAGCGTATCTCTATGTCGGAACCTCCTTGCACTTCACAAAGGACGGCAACAACTCCGGCGTTGCGCCGCTGTTCAAGATCGATGCGATGACCGGCGAGATCAAGTGGCAGTTCCAGCGCAATGTCGTGACCGTTCAGGATGTCTCCGGCGGCATTCAGGCCACCGCCGTCGTCGGGGAGAACAACCTCAAGGATCTCGTGTTCATTCCCGTCGCGCGGTACAACGGCAAGGATTCCGGCGCGCTCTTCGCGCTGAGCAAGGCCACCGGCGAAGTCGTGTGGGAGTTTCCCATGGAGAAATACTCCTGGTCGAGTCCTGCGGTCGTCTACACGGCGGACGGAACGGGCTATATTCTCCAGGCGGATTCCGGCGGAAACATCTTCCTGCTGGATGGTCTGACCGGAAACAAGCTCGCCCAGATCGCCCCAACCGATACGAACTTCGAAGCGTCGCCGGCCGTTTACGGGCAGATGCTGATCCTCGGCTGCCGCGGACAAAAGATCTTCGGCATCCGGCTCTCCTGACAAAAGAAAGCAGAGCGGCTGTTGCATTCTGCAACAGCCGCTCTTTTTTATTGCAATTGTTCCAACAACCAGAGAAAACCTCTTGCCGTTCGCTGCCACGGATCCCGAAAATGATTGCCCGGATTCCATTCAAGCGTTGCGGTGTTCGGCTCTAAAAGCGCGTATTGCGCGCGAATGCAGTCCCCCACCGACGCGAGCACGCGGTTTTTGGCAAGCTCCTCCCGGTCGCCGAGGCTTAAGTAGATGCGCTTTGCCTTCGGAGTTCGCGTCCGGATATAATCGAGCCACCCCGGATACCAGACCGAAGGCGACACAGCCGCAACGCCCGCAAACCGATCCGTTTCATACCCTGTCCACAGCGCGAACAGCCCGGCCAGCGAATAGCCGCCGAGCAGCAGCGTCTTGTCCTCCGGCAGCAGCGGCAAAAGCGCGTTGCGCGTGGCTTCGGCTCCGCCGGAAAACGGAACCTTGCCGAAAACGGGAGGCGCCTCCCACAAAGAAAGATCCCGGTTCCAATCCTCCACCGCGGCTGCAAGCAGGTAAACTAGTTTGGTGCTGTTTGCAACAACGGCCGTGTATACCTCCTCCGCCGCGGTAAGCTCTTTGGCATCCACGGGCAGGACCAACCAAAAGCGCGCCTCCGGCGAACCGAAGGTGCGCAATTTGAGAACCGGCTTCATGCGGTTTTTTCCTTCGAAAGCTGCATCGCCGCAAAGAACCCCACTGCGAGGCAGACAAGTCCAATCACGACGGTATACCAATGCAGGCTCGACAAAAACGCAGCGTTCAGCAGCGACGATTTCATAAAGATCGCAAACGGCGACGCAAGCATGAGCCCAATGATTGCATAATACGTCGGCGTCGGGAACCGATCGAGCAGCCACCGCACCGCCTTCGAAACGAGCAGCAGTCCTAGCAGTACCCCGATCCCAAACGGAATCAGCACCACGAGATGCTGCGGCAGCGCCGAAAACTGCAGCGTAACCATTGCGACGATTGCGCTCTTGAGGTGCGCCATGATGCTGTGATAAAACCCGAGCACGAGCAGCACCATCGATCCGGAGATGCCCGGTACGATCATCGTTCCCGCCGCGATAAAGCCGAGCAGCGCGGCCCACAGCGCGGAAACCGCCCCGTTGCGCAATGTATCGACTGCGCGGTAAACCGTGTACGCTTTTCCGTCGATCACAACCGCATCGCCCGCACGCTCAAGCTGCACCGGCGTCTCGTTCCAATACACATCATCGAGTGCGTCGTATTCCAGAAGCACGCCGTCCTCCGTCGTTGCACGTAGACCCGCAAGTCCGCTCTTGGAGGACTTAACCTTCAGAACCGTATAGGCGGGTTCGTTCTTCTGCACGCGGATCGTATCCTCCGTCCCATTTTCCACGAGCAGAATCCGGTCGTTCAGCGCGATCGAATCGGCGGCGGTCAGCCGCTCAAATTCCTCTCCGGAACGATTGCTCAAAAGCGGCAGCGCGATCATCAGCGCGATCATCAGGAGCGTGAGCCCCATATACGAAATGCGCACGGGCTTTTTCCCCATCTGTCCGCGGATCTGGCGGATCAGCATCGGAAGCGAACCGAGGATCAGTCCGCAGAAGGCCAGGATCGTATACAGCTCATAGTTGGCCAGCAGCCAGGTGATGACAAACGACAGAGCGGCAACGCCGAGCACAATTCCGATTGCGTACGGAATCAGCTTGACGATCGCCTTGTTCCGCACCGCTTTGTCCTTGCTGGTGATGGAGACTGCGTCGCCGTATACGCCGATCGTGAGCAACATACTCCCGCCCGAGACTCCGGGGATGACGACCGCAAGCCCGACGAGCGTTCCCTTCAGAACGGCAAACAGCCATTCCCATATGTTCTTTGCATTGTTTTTTTCCATGCTCCCCATTTTAAGGGAAAATTGAAGTTCCGTCAATCGTTTCCGTCCGATTTGTCAAAAACAATCCATATTTCCTTGCAAAGTGTTTCCATTTTTGACATACCGATTTCAAAATTGCGAGATAATATAGGAAAGAACAAAAGAAGAAATGCATCCAAGGAGGCTTTGAATATGGAATATTCCTACGTAAATCCCGAATGGAAACAGCGGCAGCAGGAGCCGAAGAAGCAAAAGAACGGCGTACGCGTCGGCCTCGCGGTACTGTTGAGCTGCGTGATGATGGCAACGGTCATCGGCCTGTTCGCCGGTGTGCTGATTGCGAACCGCTACCTTGCCGATCGGTCCGCAGTCGTTGAGACTCTGCCCGAAACGACCGAAACGCCTTTGGTCACCATTGCCCCGGCCGTCGCCCCGAATACCGCCGACGAAGCGGAAAAAGCAGCGGACGGCACAAGCGCGGAGACGGTCTCGACCGGTTTTTCGTATGACGGGCAGTATACCCGCGCACAGGTGATTGAACTGGCTGCGCCGAGCGTTGTTGGGATCGACACCGTCGTTCCGATCACCTACTGGGGCCAGACCTATGCGCAGACCGGCAGCGGCAGCGGCGTGATTCTGACGAGCGACGGTTACATCGCAACCTGCGCGCACGTCGTGGACGGTGCCGAAACCATCGTCGTCACACTCAATGACGATACTTCGTACAATGCGACGCTTGTCGGGGAAGACAAGCGGAATGACATTGCGATCATCAAGGTCGAAGCGGAGAACCTTGTGGCAGCTGAAATCGGCGAGAGCGATATGGTGACCGTAGGGGAAGACGTCATTGCGATCGGCAACCCGCTCGGCGAACTGCGCGGGACTGCGACTTCCGGCATCATTTCCGCGCTGCGGCGCGCTGTCATCGTGGAAGGCACGGAGATGGATCTGATGCAGACCGATGCGGCAATCTCTCCCGGCAACTCCGGCGGCGGGCTCTTTAACGCGAGCGGCAAGCTGATCGGAATCGTCAACGCAAAAGCGTCCTCGAGCAATGCGGAAGGTCTCGGCTTTGCGATCCCGGTCAACAACGTTCTGAAGGAGATCAACGATCTGCTGAACTTCGGCTACATCAAAGGGCGTGCCTCCCTCGGCGTAACGACGCAGAACCGCACGATCCGCAGCGATTACGGCTTCTGGAGCTACAGCAGCACAACCTGCGTCCAGGTCACTGCCGTCAGCGAGGGCGGTGCGGCCGACGCTGCAGGCATCCGCGCAGGCGACCTGATCATTGCCGTGAACGGAACGCGCGTTACCTCGAACTCGGTGCTGTCCGATCTGATCTCCGCCTACAATGCGGGCGATACCGCCACGATTACGATCCAACGAAACGGGCAGCAATCCGATCTTAGCGTTACGTTCGGCGAATACGTCCCGGCAAACTGATTTCATTTTCCCATTTCCCGGCGGGAAACCCCCTTCCGTCCCGTCGGGAATTCCCAAAGGGGCTGCAAGACTCGATCCCCGATCTTGGCAGCCCCTTTTTGTTTTGGATTATTTCGACAACTGCGGAAGCGGAATTTCGGTCTTCAGCAGCGATTCATATGCCGAACGCGTCTCCGGCAAACTGCCCTGCGTGGAATCCCATGACCAATCGGCCTGCTCGGGCACGTCGCCGGACGCAACAACGTAGTTTGCAAACGCCTCAAACGGAATCGACGCGCGTCCGTTGTAGTCCTTTGGCGTAAGCGGAATCCGAAATACGACGCGCTGCTCACCCACGTGCGTATACGCGCGCTGCTCCACCGTGACCGGACGTGCCGTGTCGCCGTCCGTCCAAAGCGGAAGCTGTCCGCCTCCGAAGCTGTCCTGCATCGAAAGCAGCGCGGCGACGTATTTCGTTTCGGGTGCGCCGACGATCGAAAACGTCAGATAGATTCCGGAGCGTCGATAATCGATCACGGTGTGCAGCCGCATCCCGTCGAGCAAAACCGGCTCCGTGCGATATCCGTTCCCTTCCTCGTTGCGGACGGTCAGAAGATACGTTCCGCTCAGCGCAAGATCGAGCGTCTGTTCCGGAGCAACCGGCTTGAGATCCGCCGCATCGAACGAAAACGTATGCTCCAGAATTGCAACCGCGCCGAAGCGTCTGCCCATATCCTCCACCGAAAAATCAATCACATTGTATTGAGCGGTGACGGTCACGATTCCGCTGTCCGGCAGCGGTTCGGTAAAGTACATCGGATTTGCCCACCATTCCTCGGTAAACGATGCGCCGTTCTCACTCCAGCTGCCGCCGTTGAACACGTCGCCAAGCGAATGCACGGTATCGTCGCCTTCGACGGTGTATGTTGCGCCGCCCAGGTTCAGTTCGATCGATTGTTGTTCGGAGTCCGTTGGAATAACGAACGCGGCGAACGGCTCCATGCGCTCGGGCGTAACCGTAATCGTCCATGAAATGCGTTGATCCGATACGGTCAGCGATTCCACTTCCACGTTCGTGCTGCGCAGCCAGCCCCAATCCTGCTCCGTCACCGGCCTGCCGCCATGGCTCTCCCGCCACAGTACGCATTCATCGTACATTTCGGGTTCGAATTCCGGCAGCAATTTCACGTTCGTTCCGAGATTTTGCAGCTCAAGCGACGCGCCATCGCCGTATACAGCGTCCGTCGGGGCCTCGGTCGGCTCCGGTGTTGCAGCCGTCGCCGCTCCGGGCTTTTGTTCGGATCGATTGTTTCGCGCAAAGCCGCCCGTCAGCGCAATCGTCAGCGTTGCCAATACGAGCAGCGCGGTCACGGGAATCGCGATCCACGGAATCGGCCGTGGATTCCATTCCCCATTCGTGCGGACCGGCTTCGGCGCATCGCCGATCGCGCGGTCAATCCGCTTCTTCAGATGGTTTCCGTTCAGCAAACTGCGCTCAAGCGCAGCATGATAGTATTGTTTTTCCCGCATTATCGGTTCCTCCTTTGTTCGGATGCAGTCAACCGGTTTTTCAGCGCGTTTCTGGCGCGAAACAACCTGCTCTTGACCGCTTCCCTTCCGATGTTCAACTCGGCGGCGATATCGGCCGCGCTCATTTCGAAGCCGTAGTACAGTACAAAAACCCGATACGTCTCCGCCGGCAGCGATTTGGCCGCCAATAGGATCTGTTCCGCCGTTACGTGAGCGAGCGCGTCGTCCTCAAACGACTTGCCGTCCGATACCGTTTCCTCGAGCGATTCGAGCGGAACCGTTGCCTGCCTGGAACGCTCCGCATAGTGCTTTGTGATCTCGTTTCGCAGCATCCGCATCAGATACGACTGCGGAACAAGGATATCGAGATGCCCGTACCGCTCGACGCGGCGGTAGAAATCGACGTACACGTTTTGCAGCGCATCCTCGGCGTCGGTCGGATCGGACAGATGCACGATCGCGTAGCGCAGCAGCCGTCGATGGGTCTTCTCATAGACCCGGTCAAACCAGTCTTTGTTCATAACCGTTTTCACTTTCTGTAAGTACTTACACCTATAGAGAGGCAAATCCTTAGCGTATGGTTGCAAAAAAAGAACCGGGAAATGAAAATTTCCCGGCTGCGTACCCTTTTGTTACAGCAAAACGATCCCGGCGCGGCTTGCGGCGGCGCGGATCTCTTCCGGCCAGACGGATACCTGCACCTCCCCGATGTGCGCCTTGCGGAGAAAGAACATGCAGATTCGACTCTGCCCGATGCCTCCCCCGATCGTATACGGCAGCCTGCGTTCGAGGATCCCCTTTTGGAACGGCAGTGCGGCGCGCTCGGGGCAGCCCGCTTTTTGAAGCTGCTGCATCAGTGACGTCTCGTCCACGCGCACGCCCATGGAGGATAGCTCCAGCGCGATATCGAGCACCGGATAGTACACAAGGATATCGCCGTTCATCGACCAATCGTCATAATCCGGCGCGCGCCCGTCATGCCGCGTCCCGTCGGACAGCCGGTCCCCGATCCCGATCACGAACACCGCGCCCTTTTCCTTTGTAATCGCATACTCGCGCTCACGGGGGGAGCAATTCGGATAGCGTTCCAAAAGCTCCTGCGAGGTGATGAAGAAAATCTCCTTCGGCAGAATCTCCTCAATATAATCGTACTGCACCGCCATGTACTTTTCGGTCTTTTTCAGCGCGCGGTAGACGCGGCGAACGGTATCCTTCAACGTCTCAAGCGTACGTTCTTCCTTTGCGATGATCCGCTCCCAATCCCATTGATCGACATAGATCGAATGGATGTTGTCGGTCGTCTCGTCGCGGCGGATCGCGTTCATATCGGCGTACAATCCCTCATGCATCGAGAACCCATACTGCCCCAGCGCCATGCGCTTCCACTTTGCAAGCGACTGAACGATCTCGACCTCGCGCTCGTTCTGCTCCTTCACGCCGAACCGCACCGGGCGCTCCACGCCGTTCAGATTATCGTTCAATCCCGATTCCGGCGTCACAAACAGCGGCGCGCTCACGCGCTGCAGCTGCAACTGCTGCGCAAGCGTGGTCTGAAAGAAATCTTTTACGGTTTTGATCGCAATCTGTGTATCGTGCAGCGACAGCATAGACCGATATCCCTCGGGAATCGTTAACTGTTCCATAGAGTCCTCCTGTTTCGCCATGCAGACAGAATACCACGCAGCAACGCCTTTTGCAAGAAAAACCGTCCAAATCCTATATTCTTTACAAGAATCCCCCTCGCAGAAGGCGAAGGGGACCGAAGCCTACACGGAGACGGATTGCAGTTCGACAAGCGGGATCGTTTCACAGGTTCCGGCGGGGACGGCAATCAGCAGCAGCCAGCCCGCCATATCCGATGTGCCGACCTCCGGCACAAACGCGTTGACCGTAACGGTGATTCCCCCGTCGGTCCTTTGCACATCGTCCGCAGCAAAGCGGTTCGAGCCGCTGCCCGATTCCATGCGAACAACGATCAGCTCCTGCACCAGAAAAAACGGATCGTCGTATTCCGAGAGCGCCGAATCGATCGGGCCGCCGTCCTCGGATCGTTCCGAAACAAGCGCAGCATTGAGTTCCTTCTTGTTTCGATATACGCCGACCTGCGGATCAAACGCACCTTCACGCCATGCGATCCGAATGGATTGCGCGGTAAACGGAACGGCGTCCGGATCCGTGGTCGCCGGCGTCGGATCGAGCACGACCACGGTTGGGTTCTCTCTCAAAATCGGTCTGCCGCCGGTCTTGGGGTTTTGGCCGGCAGCGGTGCATCCGACAACCAATAAAGAAATCAGCACAAGCCAAAAACGCTTCATACGAAATCTCCTTTCCTTTTTATCCGTAATACCGCAAAAGAATCGATCCGGTTGCAGCGGTTATGGGAAAAAGGATTTGACACGGTTTTGGGCATGCGGTATAATGAACAAAACGGACTCTTCCGAATCTCTTCAAAGGCAGGTGACGAGCATGGACGCAGGCAGTAGCGGCAATCCTCTTTTATGCAGGTTGTATGGCAGCGCCCGTCGGATGCGCGCACCGGGTCAAAGGATTTCCTTGGCATAGTCCCCGTTCGCATTCGGCCGTTGCGATTGTTCGCGCGCTGCATTCCCACGATTTCATTGGAGGTGAATGCGCTTGACCGATCTGAGCGAAACCGTCCGCACGCTTGCGGCGAACAAACGGTTTTCAACAATCCGGGATCTTTTTTCCACCATGAATGCGGCCGATATCGCGCCGATTCTTTCGCAGCAGAAGGAAAGTGACCTTCCGCTGCTGTTTCGCGTCCTTTCAACCGAGACCGCCGCAGAAACGTTCGTCGAGATGAACCCGGAGGAGCAGGAAATTTTGATCCGCGGTTTTTCCGATACCGAGCTCAAAGCCGTGCTTTCCGAGCTGTACCTGGACGACGCGGTCGATATCATCGAAGAGATGCCCGGCATTTTGGTTCCGCGCATTCTCAAAGCTGCCGATCCCGAGTCGCGGAAGCTCATCAACGAGCTGCTGAAGTATCCCGAGGATTCGGCCGGCAGCATTATGACGCCGGAGTTCGTTTCGCTGTCGCCGAACATGACCGTTGAGGAAGCGATTGAGGAGATCCGCCGCACCGGGCTGGACAAGGAGACGATCAACATCTGCTACGTCGTCCGCGCCGACCGGACGCTGCAGGGCTCCGTTTCAATCCGGCGAATTCTGCTCTCCGATCCGGACGAACGCGTTGCGGACATTGCCGAAACGAATGTGATTGCCTGCGAAACGACGGACGATCAGGAAACCGTTGCGAAGATGCTGTCCAAATACGACCTGATTGCGCTTCCGGTCCTTGACCATGAGAAGCGCATCGTCGGAATCGTCACGGTCGACGACGCAATCGACGTTCTCCAGGAGGAGAACACCGAAGATATCGAAAAGATGGCCGCCATTACGCCGTCGGATCGCCCGTACCTGGAAACCGCCGTCGGCAGCATCTTTCTGCACCGCATTCCGTGGCTGCTGCTGTTGATGCTTACGTCGACGATGACCGAGCTGATCATCAATCTGTTTACGGAAAAGCTGAACATCTTCGGCGCGATCGCCGGCGCAATGCTGATTGCCTGCATCCCGATGCTCATGGACACCGGCGGCAACGCAGGCGGTCAGTCCTCCGCTACGGTCATTCGCGGCATTTCGCTCGGCGAAATCGAGTTTTCCGATTTCTTCCGCGTCATTGGCAAGGAGCTGACGGTCGCAGCCTTATCCGGCGCCGCGCTCGCCGTGATCAACTTTTTGAAAATGCTGTTGGTCAATGTGATCGTGTATCACTATGCCGGGCATGATCTGACCGTTTACATCATCGCGTCGATCACCATCTCGCTGGCAATTATGCTGACGATCGTCGTCGCCAAATTTGCAGGCGCCGCGCTGCCGATGCTTGCGAAAAAGATCGGATTCGATCCCGCGGTTATGGCAGCTCCGTTCATCACGACGATGATCGACGTCGCATCGCTGCTGCTGCTGTTCGCTTTGGCAAACATCATTTTAAGTCACATTCATTAGAAAGTAACGGGCGGTTGCAAATGCAACCGCCCGTTTGATTTTTGCTGTCCAATTATTTACGATAAAACAGGATCCCGAGCGTGCCCGGCCCGCAATGGTTGGAAACCGTGCAGCCGGCGCGCGTGTGGTAGATCTTTTCAAACGGCAGCGTCTCCCGCAGGAGCTTCTCCACCGCCTTCCACTGCTCATCCGGCACGCCGGAATCGGTAATAAAGATCCGACGCGTATCGACCGTACTGAGATCGCCGAGCTGATCCTTGACGTACCGCAGCATTGCGCGATCGATCGTCATCCGGTACTTCTTTCCGACGATCATCTTGCCGTTGACGACACAAATCGTCGGCTTCAGGTTCAGAAGGTTGGCGCCGAGCGCCGCAAGCGGGCTGCAGCGTCCGCCGAGGCTCAGATACTTCAGCGTATCGATAACAAAGCTGACATCCAGCTTCTGCTTCCGCTCCTCGAGGATATCGTAGATCTCCTGCGCCGTCTTGCCTTCCCGTGCAAGCTCCACGGCATCGAGAGCGAGATGCCCGATCCCCGTCGACAGATTCCTCGAATCGATGACCCAGACGTTGCCGACTTCCTCCGCCGCGATGCAGGCGTTCTGGAAGCAGGAGGACATATCGCTGCTGATTGTGAAATGCACGATCGCATCGTACCCTTCCAGATTCTCCCGGAAAAAATCCAGATAATCCGCAACATTCAGCGCGGCCGTCGATCCGACCTTATTCGTCCGCGCGACGTATGCATAGATATCTTCCGGTTTGATTTCAATCGTGTCCTTGTAGGACTTGCCGTCCATCACCACATACAGCGGGGAGATGACAATCCCATATTCCTGAATCAATTCGGGGGAAAGGTCGCACGTGCTGTCCGACGTAACGCGAATTCGCATAAAAACCTCCATGGAATCCCATTATTTTTTGGATAGTATATCATACCGCATGGTTCTGCGCAAGTCTTTCGCCCTTTTTTTCAAAAAACCGCCTATCGCTTCGCCCTGCCGCATACACTTTTGGCGGAGGTGATTGCGTGTTCTGGTGGTTGCTTGCTTTGCTGTGCTCATTTATCCTGTTTCCCGCCCAGGTTCTGGAGGCTTCGGCGGATGCGGCGCTCACCTGGTGGACGCACGTCTTCCCCGCGCTCGTTCCGTTTCTGATTCTCACCGGATTGGCGAATAGAGCAAGGCCGCAGCCGCGCCGCTTCTTGGGGCTGCACCCGCTCGCCGCCATGTCGTTTCTGCTCGGCGCGCTCGGGGGATATCCGATCGGGGCGCGCGTACTCGGCTCGGCTGTCGAGCAAGGAGAGCTGGACGCTCGCTCCGCGCAGCGCTTCTCCTATGCCGCCGGGCTGATGAGCCCCGCGTTTCTGATTTCCTTCACGGCGATCGGGCTCTTCGGATCAACCGCGGCCCTGTTGCCGCTCTGCGCGTCGGTATATCCGGTTGCCCTCGGCTGTCTCTTCTGGCTCGGCAGAGCAAAGGGTTCCGTTCCTCCCGGCGCGCCAAGAACACTGACGGCGGCGGATTTTTCCGATGCCGTCAGCGATGCGATGATCGGAATTTTGCGGATCGGCGGCTGTATCGTCCTGTGCCGCGCGCTCGGAGCGGTCATCTTCGCAACCGGAATCGTCCGTCTTCTTGCGAAGATTCTGCCCGTTTCGGAATCGATTCTGCAAACGGTCCTGAACGGACTGCTCGAAATGACAAGCGGCTGCACGCTTGCAGTCGATCTCCCTCTTCCGCTTGCAATCCGTCTTTCGCTTTGCGTCTTCTTCCAGATGTTCGGAGGCGTATCGATTCTGCTCCAGACCCGCTGCTTTTTGCGGTTCCCGTCCTTTGGGCGATACGTGCTCGGACGATTCATTCTCGCGCTGCTTTCGGCGCTGCTGTGCTATGGGATCGCGCGGCTGATGCCGGATCGTATCCTGCCCGCTTCCGTTTCCGCCGACGAAGTGCTGCGCCGTGCCGAAGCGATGGGATCCTTGCTCATCCCCGCGGCCATCGGGCTTTTGACCGCGCTCTACGCCGGTCTTCTGCTTCGCCCAAAACGGCGAAAACTGCACACCAACGCGGTCCCCATCGAATCATCCCTCAACTGAAGGTGCGCTGCAGCATGGCATTTGCGCTCGGCGCAAACGCGAGCCCCGATTCGACCGCAACGGTCGGCAGAACGGCGACGGACGTCGTTCGCATTCCGCGGAATGCCGCCGCAAGCCCGAATAGCTCCCATAGGTTCAGCTCCGTGCTGACGCGGCCGCGCGTGGCCTCCCGTAAAGACGGCAATTTCCACGGCGAAACCGTGGAAAACAGATTGGCAATCCCGACGCCGAGCGCACCCATGCCGTATGCGCGCTTCGCTCCGTCCGCATTCATCAGTTCGGATACCGTCTGTTCATCGAACGTCATGCCGCCGCCGGAAAGCGTCGGCACCGCCCGGATCAGTTCTTCGGCGCAGGTCAGATCGAGCGTCAGTGTGTGATCAAGCTTCAACCCGAGTTCGGACGCGACCGCACGGCTTACGCGCCGCGCGGCTGCGTTTTTCTCATTCTTTGGAGAAGGGGCCGGCGTCACGGCGTCGGTCTGCGGCTCGGTCGGAAGCGTTTCGCACGGGACCGACAGCACCCACAGGTTCGGGGGCGCAAGCCGCACCAGCAGCACGGCGACCGGCTCGCCGTCCTCGGTGCCGACGGTCAGAAAATCGCGGACGTTGGAATCAAACCGCCCCTCGATCATGGCGGACGGGTCGATCGGTTTTGCGGTCACCGGAGCAAGCGGGGACGCGGTGGGAGCATCGGTTTCCTCCGCAAACGGAACGAGCGGTAACCGGTATACGGGCGTCTCGGTCGGGCGTGCGGAGGGCGTCGGCGTGGGAGACGGCGACGGCGTTGCCGTTGCCGAAGCGGACGGTGACGGAGACGGCGCGTTCTCCGCCGTGCGCGGCTTTGCGCAGGCAAATGCGATCAATCCGACCAACAGCAGCAGCGCCACGCCGACTGCCGCGCCGAGAATGATTCGCTGCGAACGGGATAAGAGCATAAGACCTCCGAAATCGTTTTTTCCGTTAGTCTTCCATTCCCGCGCGCTTGCTATTCACGGAAGAAATTGACAATACGCAACGTTAAAACGCTTTGTCAAGCGGGGATCGAAAAAGCACAGCCGGCGGGCTGTGCTTTTGATTGCTTCTTCTTCGGACCTATATCAGTCCAGAATGTCCGTCATAGTGGCGAGCATAACCGCCTTGATCGTATGCATACGGTTCTCCGCCTCATCGAACACGACGGAGGCCGAGCTGCGGAACACTTCGTCCGAAACCTCCATCTCCCGAAGGCCGTACGTTTCAAAGACGGACTTGCCGACCGACGTCTCCAGATCGTGGAACGACGGCAGGCAATGCAAAAACTTCACATCCGGGTTCTTGGTCCGCGCCATCAGATCCGCGTCCACACGATACGGCTCGAGCAGGGCGATACGCTCGGCATAGTGTGCTTCCTCCCCCATCGAAACCCATACGTCGGTATAAATCACATCGGCGCCGCATACGTCGTCTCGGTTCTCGGTCAGCGTGATCGAACCGCCCGTCGTTTCGCAAAGATGACGCATCCGCTCCACGAGCGCTTCGGACGGGAACAGGGATCTCGGCGCAAGCGCGGTAAAATGCATCCCCATCTTTGCGCAGCCGATCATCAGGCTGTTGCCCATATTGTTGCGCGCGTCACCGACAAACACGAACCGAACTTCGGAAAGCGGCTTTTTGACGTGCTCGGTAATCGTTAGAAGGTCGGCAAGCACCTGCGTCGGATGATACAGGTCGGTCAATCCGTTCCAGACCGGAACGCCCGAATGCTTGGCCAGAAGCTCGACCGTCTCCTGTGAAAAGCCGCGGAACTCGATCCCGTCATAGAACCGCCCGAGCACCTTTGCGGTATCCTCCAGCGACTCCTTTTTGCCCATCTGGGAGTTGGAGAGAAACGTGACGCGCGCTCCCTCGTCGTACCCGGCGGTTTCAAACGCGCAGCGCGTGCGCGTGCTCGTCTTTTCGAACAGCAGCACGATGTTCTTGTGCCGGAGCCGCTCGGGAAAAATCCCCTGCTTTTTTTCTTCCTTCACCTGTGCCGCAAGGCGCAGCAGCGCACGAATCTCCTCCGGCGTATAGTCCAGCAGCGTCAGAAAACTTCTTCCTTTCATCGTCTCACCTCTTCTGTTTTTCATGCGAAATTCGTCTAATGGCAGTATACCACACCGGCTCCGAAAAATGAAGAGCCAAATTCTCCGCAGGCTCTTGCCGAAACGCCTCCAATCCGGGCGTTTTGCTTGACAAGCCGCTTTGTTTTCGCTATAAATAACAGTAGGGAAGGTTGTCCGCTTTGCGGCACTTTCGAATCGATTGATGGGAGGTTTTATCATGCAGAAGAAGGTCTTTGCGATTCTGCTTGCCGTTCTGATGCTTTTGACTGCGCTGCCGACCTTTGCCGCTTCGGCGGTCTCTTCGGATGCGGAGTGCTTCAATTCTCCGGACGGGAAGCATCATTATATTGCACGGGTGACCAAGCAGCCGACTTGTACCGAACCGGGCACCGCTGTTTACCATTGTCAATACTGCCGTGATGAATACGCCGGAACCATCCCCGCGCTCGGCCACGATTGGGGAGAATGGACCGGCAAGATGCCGACCTGTACCGAAGGCAGCTACCGTACACGCGTCTGCCTCCGCGATCCGAGCCACGTTGAGTATCAGATCCTTTCCGCGCTCGGTCACAACTTCGGAGAATGGTACGTCGTAAAGGCGCCGACCGAAACCGAAGAGGGCATTGAGGAGCATAAGTGCACCCGCTGCGGTCTCACCGAACAACGGCCGATTCCGCCGCTCGGTCAGCCGGACCCCGTTCCCAATCCCGATCCGGATCCCGATCCCGTTCCGAAAGAGGAGTATGCGCTCACGATGTTCGTGACGCAGGTCGATCCCGTCGGCGATGTTTTTTCGATTGACGAGATTCTCGACTATGACCACGGTGGATTGTTCCTGACCTACAATGCCTCGGTCATGAACACCGGTAAAAATGCGGTGTACTTCCGTGAATTCAACGTCGGACCCGATGAATGGCTCTGGACGTTGGAGACGCCGGTTCTGCTGCAGCCCGGCGAATCCTATCCGTTTGAGATCCGCCGGATCGTGCTCGACTGGCACATCATCGATGGCTCCGCTTCGGAAAAATACGACGGGCTGATCGAATACAACTACTATGCCTACGGCGAAACGGAGGACGCGGAGCGCGTTTGCAAGTCGAATGAGATTCCGTTCCAATATCATATCGCCTCCGGTTTTACGGATTGGACGCCCGATCCGTCGGAAGTTTCGATCGTTAAGGCGGTCGTCAGCGAGAGCGCGGACCCGATGGGCTATCAGCTCGGGGAATGGATCACGTATGAAATCACCGTCCGCAACACCGGGACCGTCGATATTAAGGACATCGATCTCTATGACTCTTTGCTGGGATCGGAACCGATCGCCACGATCGACGAGCTGCTCGTAGGCGAGCCCGGGAAAACGATTTCCGGTATCCAGTATCAGGTCACGCCGAACGATATCATCAACGGATACGTTTCCAACGAAGCGTTGGCCGTATGGATCGATCCGGTCACGGGCGAGGAGCAGCATTACGGCTCGCTTCCCGTCGTGGTTCCGACGATCCCGAAGACCGATCTGTTGGTGACCAAGATGGTGCTTAACGCTCCGCCGGACGGCCGCATGTTCTTCACCGAGGGCGATGAGATCATCTATCAGATCACCGTTCAGAACAATTCGCCGTCGCACCTGACGGATGTTTGGGTAACGGATCCGCTGATCCCGACCGAGGATGAAACCGGAAGGCTGAAGCATTATGACGATCTCGGTCCGGGCGAAGGCGATACGTTCGATTATCCGTATACCGTGACGCTCTGGGACTGCGTCTTCGAGGATCTGACCAACATCGCGTATGTAACCGGCTTTGATGAGCTCGGTATCGGGCAGGTGTATCCGAGCAACCCCGTAACCGTTCCGACCCGAGCGATCAGCGATCCGCCGTTTGGCGTGATTTCCGATCTTGCGATCACCAAAGAGGTGACCAACCTGCCGAAAGAAGGGGATTTCTTCACCGAGGGCGAAACGATCGAATATGAAATCACCGTTGAGAATACCGGTGAGACCGTGATCGAAGAGGGCGTCGTCACCGATTCCCTGAAGACGGAAAACGGCGGAGAGCTCGGCTCCTTCGAGAATCTCGCGCCGATGGACAAACGCACCTACAAATTCAGCCACGTCGTGACCGCGCAGGATGTGCATGATCTCGAAGTCGTCAATACCGCCTACTGCGTCTATCATTACCCGGGTTCGATGAATTACTACGCGAAATCCACGGTGCGCAGCAAGACGGGCGGCGATATCACCGGCGAAGTCACCCCGCCGAGTCCGGGCAAGGAAACGCACTGCGAACGTGTGCTGACCGGCAAAGGTCCGATGGCTGCGACCTATACGCTGACGTATTGCCCGGATCACGCCGAAGTCGCCCAGGAGGTTGCCGCGCTGATTGCCGAGGCGGAAAACACGAGCGAAGCCGCGCTGCTCGAAGCCTGGACAAAAGCACAGGCGCTTTGGAAGCAGGAAGCCGATGAGCTGTACGAGGAAGCGCTTGCCTTAGCATCCAGCGAACGCAAGTCCGCACTGGCGGAGGATCGGATCGCGCAATATGCGTATCTCGAAGGCATGCCCGCCATGCTGACCGGCACTTACGGCGTCGAGCCGTACCGCGCGGCGCAGCTTTGCGCAGAAGCGTGGATGAATCTGTGCGCCGACCTTTGCGATCTTATGAATACCGCTCCGGAGGTACGCAAGAACAGCGTATACAGCCCGCATGAAACGCTGACCGAAACGGCGGATCTGGAATCCTGCGGCCATGTCGTCACCGAAGTGAAGGAAGACGGAGCAGTCTATGCCGAGCTGATGTGCACCGAGCACGCAAACGTCGAAGCCGCCGCGCAGAAACTCGTTTCGGAAGCGACCGGAATCGCCGCGCAAGAACGCGCATGGCGGCGCGTCCAGAGCCTGTGGCTTGCCGTGCTGAACCGTGAAACGAACGCTCGTTACAAGGCCGCCGAAGAAACGGCGCGCGCCGACATTGTGTTGGTCCGCAAGCAGTTCGATCAGATGATCGGCGCGCGGCTTGCGCTTCTGAACCTGTTGTATGAAGCGCGTCCCGCATATGCCGCAGAGCAGATCGCCCAGATGCTTTCCGATCAGGTGATCACCGTTTGCGCGTTGAACCATTGATGCCGAAATTTGTTTTCAGCCGGGTCGCATCTGCGGCCCGGTTTTTGCTTGCTTTTTTTCCGGCAGTTTCGTATAATACGGGTAACGAATGAACGAATCGAAAGGAGCCAGATGCATGCTTTACGAATATCCGTTGCAAACCGGCAAGGAAGGCTTTATCGACATTACCGACAAAGTGCGTGACGCGGTCCGCCAGAGCGGCGTGTTTGACGGGATGGCGACCGTATACTGCCCGCATACAACCGCCGGAATCACCATCAATGAAAATACCGATCCGGACGTCGTCAACGACCTGCTGCTCGCGCTGAACGAAACATATCCCGACCGTCCCGAATTCCGCCACGCGGAGGGCAACAGCGCGGCACACCTCAAGGCGAGCGTAATCGGCAGCAGTGTGACCGTGATGATTGACGACGGCAACCTCGTGCTCGGCCGCTGGCAGGGCATCTATTTCACCGAGTTCGACGGCCCGCGCCGCAGACGGTTTTCCGTCAAAATCATCGGGCAGCAGCGGTAAGGAGGTTCTATGAGAGCATACGAACGGTTACAGAAATACGTCGTCGTGCATACGACGAGCGATGAGTTTTCCGGTACGCATCCTTCCACGATGCGGCAGTTCGACCTTGCGACGCTTCTGGTCGAGGAGCTGAAATCGCTTGGCGTTTCGGATGCGCGCGTGGACGATAAGTGCTATGTTTACGGCTCCCTCCCCGCAACGGAAGGGTATGAAAACGCAGTGCGCCTCGGTCTAATTGCGCATATGGATACCGCTCCGGATTGCAGCGGCGAACACGTGAAGCCGATTCTGCACCCGAATTATGACGGGAAGGATCTCGTGCTGCCGAGCGGACGCGTCCTGGACGTTGCGAGCTTTCCGCACCTGCCTTCGCTTGCGGGACGCACACTGATCACGTCCGACGGAACGACGCTGCTCGGCGCCGATGACAAGGCGGGCGTTGCGGAAATTATGACCGCAATTGAGCGGATTCAATCGGAACGGATTCCGCACGGTAAGCTCTCGATCGCGTTTACGCCGGACGAGGAGATCGGCGAAGGCGCGGATTTCTTTGACGTCGCGGCGTTCGGCGCAGACTACGCGTATACGATGGACGGCGGCCCGGAAGGCGAGCTCGAATATGAGAACTTCAATGCAGCTGCCGCGGTCTTTTCCATCAAAGGCTTTTCAGTGCATCCCGGCAGCGCGAAAGATGTTATGATCAACGCGTTGCTCGTCGCCTGCCAGATCAATTCGCTGCTCCCGGCGTGCGATACGCCGCGCTGCACCGAGGAATATGAGGGCTTTTACCATATCACACGGCTCGGCGGCACCATCGAGCAGGCGGAGATTGCGTACATCGTGCGCGACCACAGCTTTGCCTGCTATGAGGGACGGCTCGCTACGCTGCGGCACATTGAGAAAACGCTGAACGAAATGTACGGTGCCGGAACGGTGACGCTTACCATCAAGGAGCAGTACCGCAACATGAAAGAGAAGATCGCGCCCTGCATGCATCTGATCGAGAACGCCGAAGCAGCCGCTAAGGAGGCCGGCATCGAACCGAAGGTCGTCGCAATCCGCGGCGGCACGGACGGCGCGCGCCTCAGCTATATGGGGCTGCCGTGTCCGAATCTCGGCACCGGCGGCTACGCCTTCCACGGTCCCTGCGAACACATCACCGTCGAAGGTATGGACCGCGCAACGGACATGCTGCTGTGCCTGATCAAGCGCTACTCCGCAAGATCCCGCGAAGATTGACAAAACTCGTCCTTTTCCGAATCACCGGAAAGGGACGATTTTTTTGCAGAGGGCTTGCAGATTTGTAAAGATGTGGTAAAATAAAGAAAAACTGTGAGGTGATCGTATGCAGGCTACCGATTTGTCGCGGATGATCCTTGCCGCGCGGGACGGCGAGGCGACGCTCGTCATCAAAAACGCGCGCGTGATCAATGTCTTCACAAACGAAATCGTCGATGCGGACGTCGCTATGAACGGCGATACCATCATCGGCGTCGGTTCGTTCTCGGGAGAGCACGAGTACGACGCGGCAGGCGCATACCTTGCGCCGGGCTTTATCGACGCGCACGTTCACATCGAAAGCTCAATGGTCACCCCCGCCTCCTTTGCGCGCGTCATTCTGCCGAAAGGTACGACGACGATCATCGCCGATCCGCACGAGATCGCGAACGTTGCCGGAACCGTCGGTTTGGAATCCATCTATCGCCAATCGGCCGATCTTCCGCTGCAAGTGCTGTTTATGCTGCCGAGCTGCGTTCCTTCGACCCCGTTTGAGCACAGCGGCGCAACGCTGACGGCTGTGGACTTCATTCCGTTCATGCAAAAGAAGAGCCGCGTGCTCGGTCTCGGCGAAGTCATGGATTACGTTTCAACCGTGAATGCCGACCCGCAATTGGTCGAAAAGCTCAAGTTGTTCTTCAACCGTCCGGTGGACGGGCATGCGCCGCTGCTTTCGGGGCGCGATCTGAACGCGTATTGTATCGCGGGGCCGCGCACCGACCACGAATGCTCGAATTTTGCCGAGCTGAAGGAGAAGCTGCGCAACGGCATGGCGATTCTGATCCGCATCGGTTCGGCGGCGAACGGCGTACAGGAGATGCTCGATGGGATCGTTTCGGAGCATTTGCCGACCGATTCGATCTGCTTCTGTACCGACGACAAACACATCGAAAACATCCTGCGCGAAGGACACATCAATTACATTATCAACGCCGCGATCCGCAGCGGCATCGCTCCGATTGAGGCGATCCGCATGGCAACGCTGAACACGGCGCGCGCATTCGGGCTTCCGCGGACCGGCGCAATCGCCCCGGGGTTCCGCGCGGATATGGTGCTGTTTGACAGTCTGGCCGACGTGCAGCCGAAAGCTGTCTTCACCTGCGGCACGCTCTACGATCCGGATGCGCCGATCAAGGTGCGTCCCGTTCCGGAAGAGATTTATGATACCGTGCATCCGGCCCCGGTCACGCTCGCTTCGCTTCGGCTTCCGGTCAAGCGCAACCCGATGCCGGTCATTCAGACGGTGCCGCACCAGCTTGTGACCAAACGCGTCGAACGGACCGTGCCGATCGGCGCTGACGGATTCTTTGCGCCGAACGGTTCGCTCAATAAGCTTGCGGTGATCGAACGGCACCACGCGACCGGGCACATCGGGCTCGGCATCGTTGAGGGATTGAACATCCATGGCGGCGCGGTTGCTTCGACCGTGGCGCACGACTCGCACAACATCGTCGTCGCGGGGGATAACGATGCGGATATGCTTTGTGCCGTTGAAACCCTGATCGCGTGCCGCGGCGGATACTGCGTCGTCGCAAACGGCGAGGTAAAGGCGTGCCTGCCGCTGCCGATTGCCGGCCTGATGACCGACGCGCCCGTGGAAGACGTTCTTGGCGGCCAGCGCACTCTGCTCGATGCGGCGCATGCGCTCGGTTGTACCGACGAGGCCGATCCGCTCGTTCTGCTGTCGTTCCTGGCGCTGCCGGTGATCCCCGAAATCCGGATGACGGACGTCGGCTTGTTCGACGTTACGACCATGTCGTTCCTGGATTGATCCGTTTTTTCCGCTCCGGCTCGCTTTTGCCGGAGCATTTTTTTGCATTGCGAAATGTTTTGACAGAATCGAAAAAGCGTGGTATTCTGTAAGTTGAAATTGTTTCTGTGAATCGGAGGATTTTCATGCGGATTGTTATCGTCGGATGCGGCAAAGTCGGCTTGACGCTTGCTGTTAAGCTGCGCGAAGAAGGGCACGAGATTACGGTCATCGACAGCAACGAAAAGGTCATCGAACAGGTTTCCAACACCGTCGATGTGATCGGCTACGTCGGCAACGGCGCGGTGTATTCCGTTCTGGAAGAGGCGGCCGTCCGCGGCGCGGATCTGCTGCTTGCCGTGACCGCTTCCGATGAAATCAACCTGTTGACGTGTCTCGTCGCCAATCGCCTTTCCGTACAGCGCACGATTGCGCGCGTCCGCAACCCCGAATATGCGGAGAACGCCGCGCTGTTTCACGATTCGTTCGGCGTCGCTATGACGCTGAACCCCGAGCGGCAGCTCGCGCAGGAGATCGCCCGGATTCTTCGCTTTCCGAGCGCGACGCGTGTGGAGCTGTTTGCGCGCGGGCGAGCGGAGCTCGTTTCCTGTCATCTTCCCTCCGGAAATCCCGCAGTCGGTCTCAAGCTGTATGAGCTTCCGCAGAAGCTCGGTGTAAAGGTGCTCGTTTGCGCGGTGCAGCGGGGCGGCGAGGCAATCATCCCCTCCGGCGGCTTTGAACTGGAAGCGGAAGATGAGCTGTATATGACCGGCGCGCCGAGAGAGGTTGAAAAAGCATTCCGCAAGCTCGGCATGCTCCTAAACCCCATCAAAAACGTGTTGATCACCGGCGGCGGAAAGGTAACGTATTATCTTGCGCAGGCGCTGTCCGACCGATTCCGTGTGAAGATCATCGAGCGCAACGCCGCGCGAGCGCAGGAGCTCGCCGAAGCGCTGCCGAATGCGGTCGTTCTGCTCGGCGACGCGGCGGATCATGAATTGCTCACCGAAGAGGGACTGAAGGACGCCGACGCATTCGTTGCCATGACCGGATTGGACGAGGGAAACATCCTCTCCTCCATGTACGCAAAGCAGTCCGGCGTTTCCAAGGTCATCTGCAAGGTAAATACCGACCATCTGAAGGCGCTCACGCGCGCCGCAGGCATTGACTCGATTGTATCTTCGAAAAACGTAACGGCGAATACGATCGTTCGCGTCGTGCGGGCATACGCCGCGGGCGCAAGCGAGGAGGATAACGTGCGCGCCCTGTACCGCATTGCGGACGATCGCGCCGAAATGATCGAGTTTGCCGCCACCGCCGATATGACGCGGTTGATCGGCATCCCGCTCAAGGACCTCAAACTGAAAAAGAATATTCTGATCTCCTGCATCGTTCGCAAGAACCGCGCAATCATTCCCGGCGGCGCGGACGTGATCGAACCGAACGACCGCGTGCTCGTCTGCACGGCAGGACAGCGGCTGTCCGAGCTCGGCGGCATTCTGGAGGGCTGACATGAACCTGAGAATGATCGCCAAAACGATCGGCCAGATTCTGCTCGCGGAAGCCGCGCTGATGCTCCCTTCCGTCCTGGTCGGACTGATTTACGGGGAGACGGAAACGTGGGTCTTTTTGCCCGCAATCGGCATTCTGCTCGCCGTCGGCTGCGTCTGTCTGCTGTTCAAGCCGGTCAGCACTGAAATCTTTGCGCGGGACGGATACTTTATCGTCGCGGCCGCGTGGATTCTGCTGTCCGTGTTCGGCGCGCTGCCGTTTTTGTTCTCTGGAAAATTCCCGTCGTTTTGGGACTGCCTCTTTGAAATCGCATCCGGATTCTCCACGACCGGCGCATCCATTGTCACCGATATCGACGCGCTGCCCAAATGCATTCTCTTCTGGCGCAGCTTCAGCCATTGGATCGGCGGCATGGGCGTTCTGATGTTCGTGCTCGCGATCATGCCGATGAGCGAAGAACGCTCGCTGCACCTGATGCGCGCGGAAGTTCCCGGTCCGGTCGTCGGCAAACTTGTTCCGCGGATCCGCGATACGGCAAAGATTCTGTACGGGGTGTATGCGGGAATGACCGCGCTGCTCGCCATATTGCTGCTGTTCGGCGGCATGCCGCTGTTTGATGCGCTCTGCTATGCGTTCGGCACGGCGGGTACCGGCGGCTTCTCGATTTCAAATGCCGGAATCGTCGGCTATGACAGCGCCTATATCGAAACCGTGATTGCGGTCTTCATGCTGCTGTTCGGCGTCAACTTCAACCTGTACTATTTCATCCTGATCGGCAAAGCGAAGGACGCGTTCAAGTCCGAAGAGCTGCGCGTTTATCTCGGCGTCATTGCGGTTGCGGTGATTGCGATCGCGATCAACACGTACCATATATACCAATCGCTCGGGCAGACGTTGCGGTATACGTTCTTTCAGGTCACGTCGATCATTTCCTCGTCGGGCTTCGGCACGGCGGACTTCGTGCGCGACTGGCCGGGCTTTTCTAAGACCGTGCTTGTTGCGCTGATGTTCATGGGCGCGTGCGCGGGCTCAACGGGCGGCGGCTTCAAGGTCAGCCGCGTCATGCTGCTGTTCAAACGCGCCAAATCGGAGCTGCATCATCTGGTCCATCCGCGCGCAGTCTCAGTCGTTCGTCTTGAGGGCAAGCCCGTCGATCACGGTATGATGAAGTCCGTTTTCGGGTATCTGATCATTTATCTCGGCAGCATCGCCGCAGTCACGCTGCTGCTCTCGCTCGACGAGCCGGATTTTGCAACAAACTTTACCGCAGCGGTATCCTGCCTGAACAACATCGGCCCGGGTCTCGGGAAAATCGGCCCGATGGACAACTACGCATTCTATGCCGCTCCGTCCAAGGTACTCCTTGCACTTGCTATGCTCGCGGGCCGGCTCGAACTGCTGCCGATGTTCGTGCTGTTCTCTCCCTCGTCCTACCGGAGAAGAAAGTAAGATGAAAAACGCAGCCGCGCGGCTGCGTTTTCAGTTTTTATGGACAGGATCGGTCAGAAGCAAACACTGATCGATAATGGATTCAACGATCCCGATCTCTTTAGCACTCAACCCCTTCAGCTTCTGCGCGATGCGATTGGATTCGATCGGGGACGACCGCCCGAACAGGATATAGTCCGCGCTGACATCCAACGCCTCGCAGAGCTTGGCAAGATTTTCTGGCCGAATGGCATTGTGCCCGGTTTCAATATACGAGATCGTTTGCGTGGATACGTCGATCCTTTCCGCAAGCTGCTCCTGCGTTAATCCGGCCATTTTTCGCCGCTGCGCAATTCGCATCCCCATATCCCAATGGAATTTTGTCGTCGCCATGATTTCACCACCTTTTTAAAGTATATCAACTATGGTTTATTTCATACATCAATCATAGTTGACTGCTATAAAAATATGGTTTATAATAGTGAGGTAGATAGGAGTGCGGAAGCGGTTTCAAAAAAGGGGCATCGTCAAATGGAATGGAAAAGCGATCAAACGGAATATGCAGAAGACCGCTGCGCCGCAGCCTGGAATCAGCAAGCTGTAATCTGCGCCGGAAGCTATCTGGACTTTTCCGCATTTTCGTACAAGGGCTTGATCGAGCAGCTTGAACTTGAACAGTTCACGCGGGAAGAAGCGGTTTACGGCGCGGAGCACTGCGGCGCGAACTGGAAAGAGCAGGCCGTAAAAAGCGCAAAAAGCTATCTGGATACAATGTCTTTCTCAAAAGCCGGTCTCATTTCTCAACTGGAATTTGAGGGTTTCACGCACGAGGAAGCGGTTTACGGCGCGGAGCAGAACGGTTTTTCCGACTTGCTGTGACCCTTTGGAACAATTGAAAAACAGGCATCCTGAATGGATGACTGTTTTTTCGTCTATTGAGAGTATCCGTTACCGAATTCTTCCGCCAAACCAAAAAGGTTATTATTTACAAACAATAAAATATCTTTTATAATAATATAACAAACCTTGGGAGGTAATAATGAGAGGTCGCTCCGTTAAAAAAAGTCATTCCGGATTATCAATTGCAGCGTTCGTTTTCTCCCTTACAGCTGTACTTTCTCTAGTTGGCATCGCGCTCGCCGTTGTCGATCTTGTGAAAAAGAATCCGGAAAAGAGACATGTCTTTTCATATATCGCAATCGGCATTGGCTCGCTTTTCTCCGTATTTTTCTTTGCTTCCTGTATTTCCAACAATTCTAACGGATCAACCAATATACAGGACACGCCGGTAACAGTATCCTCGAAACCGATCGAACGCGGAATTGTGGACAGCCCGATCATTGATGATGATACTATTGAACTACCGCAAGAGGGGTTGGATCCGATACTGGACAAGGATGGTCTTCCGGCAAACGCAGAAACGGAACAGATAACAACCGCGCCAATTAATTCTCCCAATGAGAAGACGACGGCGAAACCTGCGGAAAAACCGACTGCTGCACCGACTGCAAGACTTACAGAAAGACCGACTGCTGCGCCAACGGCGAAACTTACGGAAAAGCCGACTGCTGCGCCGACAGAAAAACCTACAGAAAAACCGACTGCTGCGCCAACGGCGAAACTTACGGAAAGGCCGACTGCTGCGCCGACGATGAATCCTACGGATGTGCCAAAACCAACGGAAGACAATCAAAATAAAAAAAACTATGTGCTAAACACAGGCACGATGAAATTTCATTATCCGAGCTGCAGGGATGTTGCAAAAATCTCGGACGGGAACAGAAGTGATTTCTACGGGACGAGAGAGGATATCATTGCAAGAGGGTTTTCTCCTTGCGGTCATTGCCATCCTTGACCTAAATCAAAAACGGGCTCCTGAGCGGAGCCCGTTTTTTATAAGTTATCCGTTACCGAATTCTTCCGCTTGCTTCCAAAACGCGGATGTCCGGCTCGCAGAGAAATGGCTCGCCCGCGGCGCGAAGCGCGTTGGCAACGTCCTTGAGCCCGGAGCCGGTCGAGATCACCGTGACCGTTTCCTCGGGACGGATGATGCCCTCTTCTGCCGCGCGCTTGACGCCCGCCGTCGCCGTAACGCCGGCAGGCTCTCCGAACACGCCTTCCGTTCTGCCTAAGAGCCGCATTGCCGCGAGAATCTCCTCATCCGTCACTGCGATCCACCGCCCGCCGCTGTTTTCGACTGCGCGCAGCGCCTTCTTCGGGTTGCGCGGAACACCGACCGCGATGCTGTCCGCAATCGTGTTCTCCGGCGTCGGCACCAGGTCGCGATGCCGATTCGCCGCATCGACAAACGGGCAGCAGCCCGTCGACTGTACGCCGAGAATCTTCGGAATGCGATCGATCAATCCCATCTCATAGAAATCCCGGAACCCGTTATAGACGCCGCCGATCGTGCAGCCATCGCCCACGGACACTGCCACCCAATCGGTCGGCTGAAAGTTCAGCTGCTCCGCAATCTCGAGCGCGACGGTCTTTTTGCCTTCGGTCAGGATCGGATTGATGCCCGCGTTCCGGTTGTAAAATCCCCATTTTTCGATTGCGGCCTTTGAAAGCTCAAACGTCTCCCGGTAATCGCCGCGCACCGAAATCACGTTTGCGCCGAAGATCAACAGCTGTGCTACCTTGCCTTTTGGCGCGCGTTCCGGCACGAAGATCACCGTTTTCAGCCCCATGCGCGCCGCGTTTCCGGCGCAGGAGGACGCAGCGTTTCCCGTGGACGAGCAGCAGATCGTATCATACCCGAGCTCCAACGCCTTCGCAACTGCAACGCCGCTTGCGCGGTCCTTTAAGGAAGCCGTCGGGTTGATGCCGTCATCCTTGATATAAAGCTTCTTCAGCCCGAGCTCACTCCCAAGCCGCATCGATTCATACAGCGGCGTCCACCCGATGCGCAAAAAGTTCGAAAGTCCTTCGCCCCGCAGCGGCATCAGCGCGCGGTAGCGCCACATGCTGTTGTCCCGATCCTTTGCGAGCGATTCGCGATTCAACGTCTTTTTCACCTCGCCGTAATCGAACACGACATCCAAAATACCCTTCTCTCCGCAGACCGGGCAGGTCATAAGCTCCGGCCCGAACGGGTATTCCTTTCCGCAGATGGTACAGCGGTAACCGTAAATGCGTTTCATCTGCATCCTCCCCTGTTTTCTTGTTCCCTTTCATCATACAATACTAAAAATAATTTTGCAAGCCTTTTCAAAATTGTGCGGCGTTCTCTTGCGCATTCATAAAAGATTCGGTATAATAGACTTGTAAACGATAGGTAAAGGAGCGAACGCATATGATTCGGATCACGAACGGCAGACTGTTGACAAGGGTCGGTACGGAATTCTATGAAGACGGCGCGGTGGTGATCGACGGCCGAACGATCCGGGAGGTCGGCGACGCGGCTATAATGGCGGCCAAGTATCCCGATGCAGAGGTGATCGACGCGCACGGCGGGGTGATCATGCCGGGGCTCATCAATATGCACAACCATATTTACAGCGCGTTTGCCCGCGGCCTGTCCATTCGCGGCTACGCGCCCAAGGATTTTATGGACATTCTGGAGGGGCAATGGTGGAAGATCGACCGCTGTCTTACAAAGGAGAACGATCGGCTTTCGGCATACGCGGTGTACCTCGACTGCATCAAAAACGGCGTCACAACCGTGTTTGACCACCATGCAAGCTTTTTTGACATTCCCGATTCGCTCGACGAGCTCGCTGAAGCGGCGACTGCGCTTGGCGTTCGAACTTCTCTGTGCTATGAGGTCAGCGATCGCGACGGCGAAGAGAAGCGCGTGCAGTCGATCCGCGAGAACGAGCGGTTCATCAAGCGCGCCGCAAAGGATGACAGCGATATGCTCAAAGGCATGATGGGCCTGCATGCCTCGTTCACCTGTTCGGATAAAACGCTTGAGGAGTGCCTTGCGGCCGGCGGCCGCGAGGCGGGATTCCATGTTCACTGCGCCGAAGGGCCCGCGGACGTAAAACATTCCCTGCATACCTACGGCAAGCGGATCATCGAGCGGTTCTATGACGCGGGCGTGCTCGGGCCGAAGTCGCTTGCGATCCATTGCGTACACATCAACAAGGCCGAAATGGAGCTGCTTTTGGCGACCGATACCGCCGTCGTCCACAATCCCGAGTCGAATATGGGCAATGCCGTCGGCTGCGGCGCGGTCATTCAGATGAAGAAGCTCGGCCTGCTGCTCGGTCTCGGAACCGACGGATACACGAACGATATGCTCGAAAGCTATAAGGTCGGCAACATTCTCCATAAGCATCACCTCTGCGATCCGACCGTCGCTTGGAGTGAAATTCCCGAAATGCTGTTTTGCGGCAATGCCGCAATCGCAAACCGGTATTTCCACGCGCCGCTCGGCGTACTAAAGCCCGGCGCGTATGCCGATGTAATCGTAGTCGATTACGATCCGCTGACGCCGATGGACGGCACGAACGCAAATTCACACATTCTGTTCGGAATGCAGGGGCGCTCGGTTATCACAACGGTCTGCAACGGCAGGGTGTTGATGAGGGACCGCAACGTGCTCGTATGCGACGAGCAGGAATTGATGGCAAAATGCCGCGAAAGCGCAAAGAAACTCTGGTCGGCCGTAAACGCATAAGGAGGCAGATATGTCGGACGTAATGACCCCGATTCCCTTTGGGAATCTGATGGAATGGGTGCTGAAAGAGCAGCAAAGCGGCTCCGTCTTCGGCGTTCGCAAAGCGTTCCGCCCCGCGCCCGGGAAACTGCTGGAGCTGTTCGGAGAACGGCTGGAAACGCCGTTCGGTCCCGCCGCCGGTCCGAACACGCAGCTGACGCAGAACATCGTCGCCGCCTATTTCGGCGGGGCGCGCTTCTTCGAGCTGAAAACTGTGCAGATCATGGACGGCGAAGCGCTCTCGAAATGCATCAATAAACCCTGCATTCTCGCCGAGGATGAAGGCTACAACTGTGAATGGTCGACCGAGCTGACCGTTCCGCAGGCCATGGACGAATACATCAAGGCGTGGTGGATGCTGAAGCTGCTCACGAAGGAGTTCGGCTGGGGCGATCCCGAAGGGTTCGTGTTCAACATGAGCGTCGGATACGACTTTGCGGGCATCACGTCTCCGAAGATTGACGCCTTCCTGGAAGGGCTGATGCATGCCGAACGCACCGCGATCTGGGCCGAATGCAAAGCCTGGGCCACGGAAAACCTCTCTCGCTTTCATGCCGTTGACGCTGCGTACCTCGACGGGATCGAGCCGCGCGTTTGCCGCCAGGCAACGCTTTCCACGCTGCATGGGTGTCCGCCCGCAGAAATTGAGAAGATCGCTTCGTATCTGATCTCGGTCAAGAAGCTGCATACGTTTGTCAAGTGCAATCCGACGATTCTCGGCTATGCCACTGCGCGCAGAACGCTGGACGACCTCGGTTTCGACTATATTGCGTTTGATGAGCATCATTTTCTCGAGGATCTGCAATATTCCGATGCGGTTCCGATGTTCCGGCGGCTTTTGCGCCTTGCCGAGCAGAACGGCGTACAGTTCGGGCTCAAGCTGTCCAATACGTTCCCGGTGGACGTCACGCAAAACGAGCTTCCGAGCAACGAAATGTATATGTCCGGCCGCTCGCTCTATCCGTTAACGATCGAAATGGCGCGCCGCATTGCGGAGGAATTTGACGGAAAGCTGCGCCTGTCGTTCTCCGGCGGCATCGATGCGTTCAATATTGAAGCGCTCTTTGACGCGGGCATCTGGCCGATTACGCTTGCGACGACGATTTTAAAGCCGGGCGGCTATCAGCGGCTGCGTCAGCTCGGTGAGCAGGTGCTGTCGCTCCCGTACCGACCGTTTACCGGCGTTTCGGTCGGCAAGGTTGATCAGCTTGCGCGGGAAGCGCGTTTTTGCGCCCGCAACCGAAAAGCGATCAAGCCGCTCCCGAAGCGCAAGCTCAATGAGAAGGTTCCGCTGTTCGATTGCTTTACCGCGCCGTGCACCCACGGCTGCCCGATCGGACAGGATATTCCGCAGTACCTGACGCTTGTCGGCAAAGGCAAGTATGAAGAAGCGCTGCGTTTGATCACCGAAAAGAACCCGCTTCCGTTCATCACCGGAACGATCTGCCCGCACCATTGCGCCGAAAAATGTACGCGCAATTTCTACGAGGAGGCGATCCGTATCCGCAGAGCAAAACGAACCGCGGCGGAGAACGGATACGATGCGCTGCTTCGTTCCCTGAAAGCGCCAAAACGGCAAAACGGGTTGCGCGTAGCCGTCATCGGCGGAGGTCCGGCGGGCATGGCGACTGCGTTCTTCCTTGCGCGGGCGGGCGCAGGCGTGACGCTGTTTGAACAGCGCGAAAAGCTCGGCGGCATTGTGCGGTATGTGATTCCCGCGTTCCGCATTTCGGACGAAGCGATCGACCACGACGCCGCGCTTTTGGATGCGCTCGGCGTTACCGTAAAAACCGGTACGACTGCGCCAACAACAGAAGAGCTGTTTCAGGGCGGGTTTACACAGGTCGTGTATGCCATCGGCGCATGGGCCGAGGGCAAGATGCCGCTCGAACGCGGCGAAGCGCAGAATGTAATCTCTTTCCTGGAGCGCGCAAAAGCCGGAACGCTTGAACCGCTCGGCGAAAACGTCATCGTAATCGGCGGAGGCAATACCGCAATGGACGCGGCGCGCGTTGCCGCGCGGACCAAGGGCGTGAAGCGCGCAATGCTCGTTTACCGCCGCACGGCGCGATTTATGCCGGCGGACGAGGAGGAGCTACAGCTTGCGAAGGAGGACGGCGTAACCTTCCTGGAGCTGCTTGGACCGAAAGCCTTTGCAAACGGAACGCTGCTCTGCGAGCAAATGCAGCTCGGCGCGCCGGACGCATCGGGACGGCGCAGCCCCGAGCCGACCGGCGTTACGGTGTCGCTCCCGTGCGATACGCTGATCGCCGCCGTCGGAGAAAAGGTTGAAACGGATGTGCTGACCGCAAGCGGCGTCACGCTGAACGAACGCGGCAAGGCGATCGTTAGCGCCAACCTGGAAACGTCGCGCAAAAACGTTTACCTGGTCGGCGACTGCCGAAGAGGTCCGGCAACCGTCGTCGAAGGCATTGCGGACGCGGCCAAGGTCGCTCAGGCAATCGTCGGAAAATACGAATATGAAATCGGTGCGGACGCGTTCGCTTCCGAAGCCGAATGTTACGAAAAGCAAGGAATTCTGCGGGACTATGAAAACGCCGAAAACGAAGCTTCCCGCTGCCTGAATTGCGCAACCGTCTGTGAATGCTGCGTTCAGGTCTGTCCGAATCGCGCAAACGTCGCGATCGACGTCGAGGGCATGCAGCACCCGCAAATTCTGCACATTGACCGTATGTGCAACGAATGCGGCAACTGCCTCGTCTTCTGTCCGTACGACAGCCGTCCGTATCAAGAGAAATTCACGCTGTTCTCCACCGAGCCGGAGTTTGACGGCTCCTCCAACGACGGGTTCCTGCCGATCCCGGGAGGTTATAAGGTGCGCCTGTTCGGCAGCGTTAAGACGGTTTCGTCGCTTCATGAGCTGCCCGAGAACGTTCGCGCCGTCATTCGCGCGGTGGAGGAACGATATTCGTATCTGATCGGATAAGGAGGATCCCATGGCCGACTTTTTTGTAAACGGCGTCCGGGTGACGGCTGCCGAAAACAAAAAATTGATCCGCTTTTTGCGGGATGATCTGCGGCTTCTCAGCGTAAAGAACGGCTGCAGCGAGGGCGCATGCGGAACCTGCACGATTCTCGTGGACGGGAAACCGACCAAAAGCTGCGTCCTTACAACCGATCGCGCAGCGGGCAAGCATATTCTTACCTGTGAAGGGCTGACCCCGCGCGAACGGGAGGTCTATGCGTACGCGTTCACCAAATGCGGCGCGGTGCAATGCGGATTCTGCACGCCGGGCATGGTGATGAGCGCAAAGGGACTGATCGACCGAAACCCCGTTCCGACCGAGTCGGAGGTTCGGGACGCGATCAAGAACAATATCTGCCGCTGCACCGGGTACCGGAAGATTGTAGAAGCGATCCTGCTTGCGGCAGATCTGCTTCGGGAGGGAACGCCGGTCCCCGCCTCGACCTGCAAGGGATTGATCGGGGAGGAGCTGCCGCGCGTTGACGCGCCCCGAAAAGCGCTCGGTGAAGCGAAATACTGCGACGACCTGTATCTGGACGGGATGCTGTTCGGAACCGCGCTGCGCAGCGCGTATCCGCGGGCAAGGGTGCTTTCGATCGATTCGAAAGACGCCGAGGCGATGCCGGGCGTTGTGAAAATTCTGACCGCGAAGGATATCCCCGGCCAGCAGAAGATCGGACATCTCAAGCAAGACTACGACGTGATGATCCCCGAAGGCAAGATCACGCACTTTTTAGGCGATGCAATCGCGCTCGTCGCTGCCGAAACGGAGCAGCAGGCGCGGGACGCGGCCGCTGCGATCCATGTGAAATATGAACCGCTGGAGGGCGTGTTCGATATGATGCAGGGGCTCAGGGATGAAACGCTGGTGCATGCGTCGAACGGGACGAATGTGCTTGCGCACGAGCACCTCGTGCGCGGTCACGCGGAGGAAAAGATCCGCGCGAGCAAGTTTGTTGTCACAAATCATTACTCCGTTCCCCCGACCGAGCATGCATTTTTGGAGCCCGAGTGCGCTGTCGCCATGCCTGAAGGGGATGGGATTCGAATTTTCAGCGGCGATCAGGGCATCTATCAGACGCAAAAGGAATGTTCCGCAATGCTCGGGCTCCCGCCCGAGAAGGTTCGCGTGACCGCCATGATGGTCGGCGGGGGGTTTGGCGGCAAGGAGGATATGAGCGTTCAACACCATGCGGCGCTTTTGGCGTTCCATACGCGCCGACCCGTGAAGGTGACGTTTACGCGCGCGGAAAGCATGCTGATTCATCCGAAGCGCCACGCGATGGAGATGGAGTTCACGACCGCGTGCGATGAAAACGGATACCTGACCGCCATGAAGGCAACGCTGATCTCCGATACCGGCGCGTACGCATCGCTCGGCGGCCCGGTGCTGCAGCGTGCCTGTACGCACGCGGCGGGACCGTACAACTATCAGGACATCGATATCGACGGCAAAGCAATCTATACGAACAACCCGCCCGCCGGCGCGTTTCGCGGGTTCGGCGTGACGCAAAGCTGCTTCGCGACCGAGTGCAATCTGAATCAGCTTGCGGAGCTTGTCGGGATTACTCCGTTTGAGATCCGCTACCGCAACGCGATCCGTCCCGGTCAGGTCCTTCCGAACGGCCAGATCGCCGATGAGACGACCGCGCTCGTCGAAACGCTCGACGCCGCTCGCCCGATTTTGGAACGGAACCCAAAGGCCGGAATCGCCTGTGCGATGAAAAACGCTGGCCTCGGCGTCGGCATTCCGGATACAGGGCGCTGCAAGATCGAAATCCGGGACGGTAAGGTGCATCTGCGCTCCGCCGCCGCCTGCATCGGACAGGGCATGGGAACCGTACAGGTGCAAATGGTCATCGAAACGCTCGGGATCCCGCCGGAGCAGGTCGTTTACCACGAGCCGGACACCGCGCTCGCGCCGAACGCCGGCGTTACGACCGCTTCACGCCAGACGCTGTTTACCGGCGAGGCAACCGTGCGCGCCGCGCGCATGGTCAAGGAAGCCGCCGAAAAAGCCGGAGGGATCGAGAAGCTCGAAGGGCAGTCGTTCCTTGGCGAATATACCGGCATCACCGATAAGATGGGCTCCGATAAACCGAATCCCGTTTCGCACATAGCCTACGGGTACGCGACGCATGTGGTCGAGCTCGACGAAAACGGGCTCATTGCGCGTGTGACCGCGATTCACGATGTGGGGCGCGCGGTCAACCCGATCGCCGTGGAAGGCCAGATCGAAGGCGGCGTGGTCATGGGGCTCGGGTACGCGCTGACCGAGGATTTCCCTCTGAAGGAGGGCAAACCGCTCGGCAAATACGGAACCATCGGACTGTGGAAGGCAAACCGAGCGCCGGTCATCGATGCGATCACGATCGGAAAAGCGTCCAAAGAAGGGCTTGCATACGGCGCAAAGGGAGTCGGCGAAATCTCCACGATTCCGACTGCGCCCGCCGTGCAAAGCGCCTATTACCTGCGCGACGGGATCTTCCGCACCGCCCTGCCGCTTCGCGATACGCCGTATGCCAAAAAGCCGAAAGGATAACCGGTGTCACGAACAACGCCCGTCCGCAAACGCGGACGGGCGTTCCATATGCTCCGATCAACCGATTTCCCGTAGATACTTCAGCTTCCCTTTGGAATAGCCGAGCTCACAACCGACGAACAGATCCTCTTCCTCTCCGGACAAAAATCCGATGTAGCCGTTTTCCAGAAGCGCAAAGAATCGATCGCGCGAGACCAACATCCGGTATTCCTCGCCCATGATCGAAAGGATCGCATCCTCCGGCACCGTAAGCGTTACCGTCTTTTTCGAGATCGAATCGGGCAAAAACTCGTATTCTTCGCCGCCGAGATACTTCTGTTTTGCGGTGAAGACCGCAATCGACTGCGCCGCCGTGTCAAACGACGCAATCAAGCCTGCGCTTTCGCCGTTGAACACCTTTTCCTTGCCGTCCTTTTTCGAAGCAACCAGCGTCCAATCCAAATCCGCGGGTTCGAGATCGGCCAGGTCCGAATCCATCACGACCCAGGTATACAGAACGCCGTACAGATTCGGTTCGGAAAGCTTCGTTGTATCGAAGCGCAGCTCGCCGAGCCCATACGTTTCTTCGCCGATATGGAGGAGCACACGGTGTGTTTCATACGGTTCCACATCTTGCGTGGCTTTTTCCTCGACGGTCACGCTGCACGCGCTCGCCTTTTTCCCGTCAACATCGAATCCGAGTCCGAATCCGTCCACGAACACGAGGATGTCACAGCCGAGTGCTTTGCCGTCCGTCACCCATGCCGAAGGCAAAGCGCCTTCAGGCAGCACCGATTCCGGCGCTTCCGGCTCCGTCAAATCTCCGTCGGGCGATGGTTCGGGCGTGAGGATTGGTTCAACCGAATCATTCGGTTCCTCCGAAACGATCGGCGCGACATCGGTCACTTCGATCGAAAAAAGCGGTTCCGCCGTCGGCGCCGCGCTTTGCTCAGCATAAGGAACCGCCTGCTGCGGCGCGGTGCAGCCGATCAGAAGCAGAATTGCCAAAAAGATGTATACTCGTTTCACGATATCCCTCCTTTCGGGTGTACCGACAGTATAGCAGAGAGATTCGTCCAAACTGTGTCAAAAGTTTAAACAATTCAGGTTTTCCAAAAATAATTACAAAAACAGAGCGGTATTCGCTCTGTTTTGCGATGGCTCAAAACGCCATGTTCCACATCCGCTTGCCCATGTTCACCACGCGCTTGCCGTCCCGCATCATGCGGCGCGGCACATCGGGATAGACGGTGGTGATTGCGGTCACGGCCAGCGCAGCGCCGGCTGCCATACCAAGTCCTAGCATCAAAGGCTTCATGCTTGCTTCACCTCTTTCTGATTTTGGGAATAGTATGCAGATGCCGCATCGCTTTTATACACGATGCGGCACGGTTCGACAATCGGAAATTTTTGGATTACAGCACCTGCAGAATATAGAACTTCAGATACGTCGTTTCCTCGGCAGCGAGCAGCGCGGGATGATCCGGCGATTGCGTTCGCGCTTCGAAAATGCGGATTCTTCGGCCGCTCTCATGTGCGGCTTCCTTAAGCATCCGCTCAAACAGCGTCGCGCTCATGTAATGCGAGCAGGACGCAGTGACCAAAAACCCGCCGCGGCGAACGAGCTTCATACCGAGGATGTTGATGTCTTTATAACCGCGGTACGCATTCTTTACGTCGTTTGCGGTTTTGGCGAACGCCGGCGGATCCAGAATCACGGTGTCGAACCGTCTCCCCTCGTTCTTATACCGGCGCAGCGCTTCAAAGACATCGGCGCACTCGGTCGTAATCCGATCGGAAAAACCGTTTTGTTCGGCATTCTCGCGAACATCCGACAGCGCTTTTTCGGAGATATCGAGCGCAATCACCCGTTTCGCGCCGGCCGCAGCAGCGTTCAGCGAAAACCCTCCGACGTTGCAGAAGCAATCCAGCACCTCTGCGTCCCTGCAGTAGCGGCGGATCGCGAACCGATTTTCCTTCTGATCGAGAAAGTACCCGGTCTTTTGCCCGTTTTCCAAATCCGCAATCAGCTTCAGCCCGTTCTCCTCGATCGTAACGCGCGGCGAAAACGTGCCGTACAGCGGTCCCTTCACCAGCGGAAGCCCTTCCTTTTTCCGCACCTCGACGTCGCTGCGCTCATAGATGCCGCGCGGCCGGAACACTTCGACGAGCGCGTCCACGATCTCCGCCTTGTGCAGCTCCATGCCGAGCGACAGCACCTGAATCGAAAGCACATCGTGATACTTATCCACAATCAGCGCGGGCAAATCGTCCGACTCGGCAAACACCGCGCGGCAGCAATCGGCAAACCCAAGCTTTTCCCGAACCGCATACGCGTCTCGAATCCGGCGAACAAAAAAGTCCCGATCGACGGTTTCGCTGTCGTTCCGCAAGAAGATGCGCACGAGGATCTTCGACAGATGGTTGATAAAGCCTCTGCCGAGGAACCTTCCCGCCGCGTCGTATACCGTGACAAGATCGCCGTTCTTTCCGCTCCCGTCGATATGATCGACCTCGTTCGCGTAAACCCACGCATGCCCATCCGCAATGCGGCGTTCCTCATGTTTTTTCAAAAAGACGCTCTGCGCCATAGCTGCTCCTTTCTCTCTCAAACGAATTCGGGGTCGCTCCATGTTCAGCGACCCCGTTCTTATTACCAATCCGAGCTCCAGTCGGTCCCGCCGGAATCCCAGCTGCTGTAATCCGAATCGTATCCGGAATCCCAGTCGCTGTCGCTCGACGAGGATTCGTGCAGCGAATCCCATGTATCCGAATCCTGAAAGCTGCTGCCGCCCCAATCGGAATCGAACGTATCGCCGACGTAATACTCGTTGTAATCGCCGGTCGGCGCGTCGGCCGCATACCAGGTGTTTCCGTCCGAATCGCTCGTGTACCAGTTGGAGCCGTACAGATACCACAGGGTATTGTCGTACAGATAGTAGCCGTCATTCCGATGCGCGATCCGTCTTGCGCAGGTCGAAAAGATCATGGTGATGATCATGACCGCAAGAACAAGGAACGGAATGAGCCGGACAAACGTAAACGGCTTCTTTGCGGATGCGGTGCGCGTTGTCGTCGTCTGCGGCTTGCCGTCCGGATAGATGCCGCGGTTATGGCACTCCTCCAGCAGCTTCAGATAGATCTCCTTGACCGCATAGGCTTCATCCGGCCCATGGTAGCGGATGGCGCGGCTGCCGTCGTTCTTGTTCTTATAAACGACAAACTTTCCCTCGCCGTCCTGATAGATGCCGAATGCGCGCGGCTCGCGAAAATCCTCGCCGATGAAAAACCGCATCCTTAAAAGCGGCATTCCATGCTCCGCGCAATATTGTTTCAATTCTTCAATGGTGGTCGGACGCGTAATCCGCCGCGTCTTTTCCACGACGTACCCTTCGTTCGGCGCGCCGCAGCTCGGGCAAAACTGCTCGTCGGACCGGACCGTCGAATCACAATATGGACATTTTCCGGTAGAAGCCATCGTGTTCTCCTTTGGTTTCATTTGGATTCAGTTTATCGTATTTTTGAGCAAAATGCAAGCCCTGCGCTTCAGCGATCCCACAACCAACCGAACAGAATATAATGCACGATCCATTGCCCGACCGAATACCGTACCGTCACGTTGCATACGGCCTCGGCGTTCCCGTCCGCGCTGACGCAATGGATTCGCGCCGTTCCGGGCGCGTGTGCCGCAACCGTTCCGGTCTCGGAAACGGACGCGATCGCGG
>JAEEGL015270291.1_pt1 | contig 47096 bp, 38 predicted proteins | sample 9134231 | NCBI WGS metagenome assembly JAEEGL01 (sample SAMN16246548, study PRJNA631951) | gut metagenome | biome: gut microbiome; feature: rumen; material: fiber-attached | host: Bos | place: Iran: Karaj | collected 2018-10
AATTCTTAACTCTTAACTATTTAAAACTATGCCTATTACTTATCAGATTGTGGGTTGCACCAACCCGAATGGTGCCGAGGGCGTCGACTACGCCACCAACCGCGCCGTGAAGACCGGCGACTATGACTTCAAGTCCCTCACCGAGGACATCCAGTTTGCCACCACTGCTACGAAGGCGGACATCGTGGCCGTGCTGACGGCTGCCAAGGAGTTCATCAAGACGCACCTGCTTCAGGGCCAGCGCATCGTGCTGCAGGAGATCGGGGCGCTGCAGGCCAACATCAAGAGCAAGTGCTTCGCCCAGAGCGTGATTCCGCTGGAGGCCTTCGACCCCAGCTCGTACATCAAGGGCTGCGGTATCCGCTTCCGCGCCGATGCCGACCTGCTGAAGTACGTCCGCACCAACCGCCAGCTGAAGCGCGTGCCCAGCGAGCTCTTAGCCTAAGACCCACCCCCGAACCCCTCCCGTGAGGGAGGGGGGGGAGGGGGAAAGGGGGGATCTTAGTTGAAGATTGTAGATTTAAAATTGGACATTTAAGAACGCGCTTCGCGCTGTAGGGCCCGACAGGGTGAAGGTGGTTCTTGATTCTTAACTAAAAACAATTCCTTATTTCTAACTCCTAATTTTACAATTCTATGAAAGCTTCTGTCTCATGGAAAAAGATACTCGAAATTGTGATTGCCGTGCTGACGGCGATTGTGGGCACGCTCTCGGTTCAAAGCTGCCTCTGAAAACGATGGCGATAGCGATGGCGATGGCGAACGAGAAAACGATGGCGAACGCCACGCCGGGCATTGCAAACGCTATCGTTATCGTCGCGCTTATCCTCTCAGGGCTGGTGCTGGTGGGGTGAAACGGAGGGCACCGTGACACAATAACAAAGGGAGGCTGATGCCCCCCCTCCAGAGCGGAATACGGGAATCGAACCCGCCTCCTCGGCTTGGGAAGCCGATGCACTACCGATGTGCTAATTCCGCAATTGCGACTGCAAAGATAGTGCAAGTCGAACGAAAAACCAAATTTATTTGAGTTTTTCTGACGTTCGTCCTCTATCTTTGCAGCCGTGTGTGTTACTTGAACACCTTCTGGGCGAACTCGGTGAGGTAGATGCGCCAGTTGCGCCAGATGTGGCCTCCCTCGGTCTCGAGGTACTCGTAGGGGTAGTTCTTCTCATCGAGGTAGCGGCGCAGGTCGGCGTTCTGCTGGTAGAGGAAGTCGGTCTTGCCGATGGCTATCCAGTAGAAGGGCTTGGCAGCGAAGAGCTTGGCAAGCTGGCCCTGCACCTCGGGGCTGCCCTGCAGCAGCTGGTAGAAGCTCTTGCCCTGGTTGTCACCTCCGATGTGGAGGCCGGCAGAGAAGAGGCCCACGTAGCCGAACATGTCGGGGTAGCGCTTGGAGGTGGCGAAGGAGTGTCCGCCGCCCATGGAGAGGCCGCAGATGGCGCGGTTCTTCTTACCCTTGGCAACCTTGTAGTGGCTCTCGATGTACTTCACGATGTCGGGGAAGCTCTCGTCCATGGAGGCGACGGCAGGCTGGTCGAGGCTGCCCATGAAGGAGGGGGTGTACATGCCTTTGGACCATGCGCCCGGGGCGGCCTGGCAGTTGGTGTTGCCGTTGGGCATGACGATGAGCATGGGCTTGGCCTTGCCTGTGGCGATGAGGTTGTCCATGATCTGTGCGGCGCGCCCGAGGGTGGTCCAGGCGTCTTCGTCACCGCCTGCGCCGTGCAGCAGGTAGAGGACGGGGTAGTTCTTGCCCTTGTCGTAGCCTGCGGGGGTGTAGACGGTCATGCGGCGCTTCATCTTCAGCGTGGGGCTGTCGTACCACACCTTGGCCACGTCGCCGTGGGGCACTTCGTTCACCTGGTAGAGGTCGCCCTTGTCGCCCTTGGCGGAGGTGACGATGAAGATGCTGGTGAGCGAGGCGATGTCGCGGTTGACATAGACGTTGGAGGGGTCGAGGATGCTCATGCCGTTGACGCGGATGGAGTAGGAGTAGAGCTCGGGGGCGAGGGCGGCGGAGGTGTAGGTCCACACGCCGTTCTGCTCGGTGAGCTCGGCCACGCCGGGGGCTTCGTAGGTGCCCATGGCGGTCTCAATCCGCTGCGGGGGGAGGAAGTCGCCCGTGACTTCGACCTTGATGGCCTTGGGGGCGACGACGTTGAAGGTGACGGTGCCGTCGGCGTTGACGACGGGCGAGGTGACTTGGCTGCCGCTCCAGAGAGCTTCCTGAGCCATTGCTGTTCCTGCGCACAGGGCGAGGAGGAGAAGGAGTTTTTTCATAAAACTAGGATTTTTTTTAGTTAAGAATTAAGAGTTAAAAAAAAATGAATTATGCAATTATCAACTGTGAACTATCTGACGATGATCTTGCGGCCTTGGCTGATGTAGATGCCGGTGGGGAGGGTGCGTGCGTCGGTGCCCACGCAACGTCCGTCAGGGGCGTAGATGGGGGCCGGGGCATCGGCGTCGGCGTCGGTCAGGCGGATGCCGGTGTCGAAGGGGGCGTAGAGCTGCAGCTCCGAGAGGCCGAAGTCGGTGAAGAGGTTGTTGTCCTGCGCGGCATGGCTGCGGTAGTTCACGTCGCCCACGATGATGCGGAAGCGGCTGTAGGGCTGCTCGAAGGTGAGGAGGGGCGAGTACCAGTCAGCCTCCCTCTCGGTAATGAAACCGCCGTCCTGCGGGTAGGCGTTTGCGATGTTGCGGATGACGCAGCAGGGGCGCCAGCTTTCCCCGTCGTCCGAGCCGCTGACGGTGATGCTCATGGGGCGCAGGAGCGTCTTGGTGGCGTTGTAGGCGCGGGTGTAGAGCCAGAACGACTGCACGGGGTGGGGCAGGCTGACCTCGATGTAGGGCTTGGCGAGACGGACGAGTTCCTCGGGCGTGTGGGCCGTGGGATTGGTCTGGTAGGAGGTGGATGCCTTGCCGTCGATGAGCGAGGCGAGGACGTTGCGCCCTGCGCCCGGGCTGTTGGTGCTCAATTGGGCGACGTCGTTGATCTGGGGGTAGGCGTCGGTGAAATCGTCGGGCCGCGTGCCCTCGGAGCCGTCCACGGGGGGAGCGGGCTCACCGTCACCTTGTGACCAGGGCAGGAACACCCAGGCTGCAGGCCCGTCGGTGCGCTCGCTGGGGGCTGTGCCTGCCACACGTCCGCCCACGCCCCAGCCCTCGGCGTAGTAGTCGGCAAAGAGGTCGAGGCCCGTCTCGGCACAGCGGATGGCGTAGGAGTCGTTCGTGCCGCCCGAGACCGGGTAGTCCGTGAGGGGGCAGATGAGGAGGGGCGCGGTGTCAGCCGTCAGGCGTGCGTAGTCGGCATCGGTGAAGGTGAGGAAGCGCCCTGTGCCCTCGTTCCTGATGCGGTAGCGGTTGCCCTTCTTGGTGGTGTCGATGTAGAACACTTCCCAGACGAAATTGGGGTTGTACCGGTCGACGTTGTTCCACGCCACAAGGCTGTCGTTGAAGGCGTAGAGGGCCTTGAGGGGGCCATTGTCGGTCTGGCGCAGGGTGATGAGGTAGCGTCCGTCAGCCACAGCGATGCGTAGGGTGATGCCTTCGTAGGCTTCGCGCAGGGCTGCCTCGAGGGCGGCATACTCGTCGTCGGTGCCCGTGCGGGCTGCGAGGGCCTGCTGGGCTGCCTCGAGGGCTGCGAAGTAGGCTGCCGTGCCCTGCGAGTTGTACATGACGCTATGGTAGTCGTTGCCGTCGTTCGTGCAGGCTGTCACAAGGGTAGCCAGCGAGGTGTAGGCGGGTGTCTCGTCGGCTGCTCCGAGGTACTCGAAGGGGATGCCCTCGAGCTTGAACGAGCTGAAGCTGAGGCACGACTGGTCCACCATGTTGACGATGATGCCCAGCGACACCTGCGCTTCCTGAGGCAGCATGAAGCTGACGGAGCAGGTGTTGAGCATCGCCCACGCCAGGGCCGTCTCCTCGCAGTCGTCCTCGCCCACCAGTTTGTCGCCATAGTTGACGACGATGCGGCTGGTCTGCGTGGAGGTGCCGTCGCTGAGGGTACACGAGAAGGTGTAGCGCCCTGCGGGCAGGGTGACGGTCTGCCAGAGGCGGTAGTCGTGCAGCGCCTCGGCAAAGTTGCTCCAGATGGTCTCGATGGTGATGTCGTTGCCGTGGGCGGTATCGACGTGTGCGCCGGTGATGATGGAGCCGTTCTTGATCTGGTTCATCTCACGCCAACCGCTGCGCTTGGTGCCCATCTCGAGGCGCAGGAAACGGCTGCTGTTGGTGGGGTTGACGGTGCCCGAGGCGGTATAGTAGGGGCGCTGGTAGTTGGTGAGGTAGTGGGCGGTGACGTCGCCTGCGGGGGGCGCGTCGAGGTCGAGGGTGAAGACGCCGAGGGCCGAGTTCCAGGCATCGCCGTCGGGGCCGAAGTCGATGCGCGTGGCGTCGAGGGCGTGCGACGTACGGTCGATGACGTTGCCCCCGCTCTGGTTGAAGTCGTAGTAGACGCGCAGGGCATCGTCGGCCTCGGCAGCAGCCACGTCGGCAATGGGGGCGTTGCAGTAGCTGTGCAGGGCGTCGGCGCTGAGGGCGCTGTTCCAGAGGCGGAACTCGTCCAGCAGGCCGTTGAAGCAGACATCGTCGTTGCCTACGGTAAGCGCTGCCCACGCGGGGGAGCTGGTGCCCAGCTTGGCTGTGGGCGTGGCGAAGAGGATGCCGTCGCGCCAGAACTGCACGGTGCCGGCGTTGTAAACGAGGGCGTAGTGGTGCCATTCGTTGGGCACGACATAGCCCTTGCCTGAGCTGACGGACTTGCCGCTGAGGGTGACGCTGACACTCCCTTCAGCGTCGCAGACCGTGCTGAAGGGCTCGGCTGTGAACGTGGCGCTGCCCTTGCAGGCCGAGGGGCGCATCCACCAGTCGAGGGTGAAGCCCGTGGTAGTCTCCGTAAGGGGGCTGGGGAGGGTGATGCGCTCGACGCCCGTGAAGTGGAGGGCGCTCTTGGCATCGGCGTTGCTCACGGTGAGCAGTCCGCCCTGCGTGGCACGTCCGCTGCCCTCGGCGTTGCTGACGTTGAGGGTGACGTCGTAGAGGCCTGGGGCAACGGGGATGACAGCGGGGCTCCTGCCGCTGATGGTGAAGCACCGGTGTCCGTTAGAGAGTTCCCACGTCCAGGCTGTGGGCGCATAGCGGCTCTTGTCGTTCAGCCAGACGGTGTCGCCCAGCAGCACGGCAGTAGGCGTGACGTCGAAGAGCGCGGCAGGGGCTGCTGCGCTGACGGTGACATCGCGGCTCACCGACGATGAGCCGTAGGCATTCGTAGCCGTAAGCGTCACGCGGAAGGTGCCCAGCGCGGTGTAGAGAGCTGAGGCATTGGTTGACGTCAGCCTCTCCACCTCGGCACCCGGGAGGGTCCAGACGTAGCTGCAGCCCTCGCCCTCGGTACGGTTGATGAAGCTGAAGCGGTCTCCCGCAGGCAGCACGTCAGCCGTGACGTCGAAGGCTGCCACAGGGGCTATGCCCTCGGCAACGGTAATCTGGGTAGTGTCGGCAGCCGTCTCGCCATTCGCAAACGTGGCTGTGAGGATGACGGTGTAGTCGCCTGCCTGCCTGAAGACGAACGAGGGGCTCTTGCCGCTCACGTCGGGCTTGTCGGCCCCCTCGGCGTTCCATTGCCAGGCAGTGGCATCGACAGAGGTAATGGCGCTCATCGTGTAGGGGATGCCTGCCGTGCAGGTGCCCTCGGCAGCAATCGACGCTGTAAGCTCGGCACGCGAGGTGCAGAGGTCGTTATAGGTCTCCAGCGCCCATTCGCCCGTGGCCCACAGGGTGGCGTGCTTGCCCGACACCCGCTCGCAGAGGCGTATGTCGTCGTCCACGCGGATGGTGTCCATAGGCAGGTAGAGCAGCAGGTCTTCCTGCTCGGCAGGGTTGGCAATGCGGCTGAACATGTTCGTCAGTATCTCCTCGGGCGTGCGTGCCGTCTTCCAGAGGCGGAACTCGTCCAGCCCGGCGCTCCAGAACTGGTTGGTGCCCGAGTGCCCGAACTTCAGCGTGCCGAAGGCGTCCAGCCCCGAGTAGGTGGAGCTGGTGATGCTTCCCTTGCGCGTGCCGTTGACGTAGGCTGTCATCTTGTTCTTGTCGATGACGATTGCCACGTGGTTCCACTTGCCTGTGCGGAAGACGCCCGAGAGCACCATACGGTCGCCCGACGAGGTGTTCCAGCCGGCATAGAGCTGTCCGCTGTTGTCGGTGTGGAAGAGGAAGGTGCCCCAGCCCGGACCCATCTGGTCCACGTAGCTGCGGTTGAGGTCCGAGCGCATCCAGAACTCAAAGGTGGCTTGTCCGAGGGGCTGTGTGACAGCCGAGGGGATGGAGAAGCCGCTCTCGTTGAGGATGAGCACGTTGTTGTCGTCAGCCATTGGTGTCAGCACAGCCACAGGGTTGCTGCGTGCGCTCTCCTGCAGGTACTCCCCGCAGGCGTACACGGCGCACACGGTGTACGACTCGCTGCCCAGGGCGTCGGGACGGAACGACGTCTCCGACACAGGCAGCTCGGCTACGAGCGTGCTGCCCTCGTAGAGGCGGTAGCCCTCCAGGCTGATGCCCGAGGGCTGCGGAGCCGTCCACGTCAGCAGACCCTCTGTCAGCTGCAGGTTGCGCGGGGCGTAGAGCTGCTCGCCCGGCACGACGACGCTGATGATGGTCTCCTTGCCCTTGTTCTGGATGGCTACGTTGTGGCTCTCGAAGGGAATCTCCACGCCGTTGGGGTCCACCTCGTAGTTGATGATGGAGGCGTCGTAGATGTGTCCCTCGCCTACGGCAGTAGCCTTTGTCTTCACGATGAAGAAGTACTTGAGCGGCTTCGTACGGTCGTACGTTGAGCTGAGGTCCGTGAGGTCGTAGCCGAACTCCATCGGCTCGTAGTGCATGCCGTCCACCCAGCGTCCCAGCATGGGCACCTCGGGGGCAGGCACGGAGGCCTTCGCATCGCCGGCATACTTGAAGTGCTCGAAGTTGATGGTCTGGTCGGGCTGCGTGGCGTTGATGTCGGTGGATATGCCGGCGCAGAGCAGCATCTCGCTGCGGCGCGAGTAGTCCATGCGCAGCTTGATGGTGCGCAGGGGACGATAGACCTTGCGGATGTAGTACGAGCCGGGCGTCCATACAATCTCGTCGGTGCCCACGCCGTAACAGTATTTGTAGGGGCAGTAGATGAAGCCGTTGTTCTCCCATCCGTCGCCCCACGAGTTGGCTATTATCCAGGCGCCCACCTCGTCCTCGTCGGCCTCGCCCACCTTGCCGTCTCCGTCAAGGTCGAACTCGATGCGGTCGTCGTAGCCCACGATGGTGAGGGCGTGGTTGTAGGTGTCGCCCCAGGCGCCCACGTACTTCATGCCGGCTACGCCGATGTCCTTGTTGTTCTTCGTCGAGGGGATGACCTTCCACGTGCCGTAGGCAGCCACGCCTATGCCAGCCACGCCGCCCGAGTGGTACGTCTCGTCGCCACAGTGGTTGTAGATCCACTCCTTCAGCATCTGGCGCCCCTCAGGGGTGTTGGTGGCAGGGAACGAGAACGACGATTCGGCCCTGTTCCACATGGCGCTGAACCACTTGTCGTAGCCCTGCATCCAGCCGTAGTCATTGTCGTCGTGCGTCTGAGCGCCGAAAAGCCGGCTGTACGTGCGTCCCCCGTAGGTGACTACGTTGGGGATGCCGTTGGTGCAGGCCATCACCTCCTTGTCGCTGTTCTGGTAGGTCAGCAGCCAGGTGAAGTGGGTGGGGTACATGTTTTCGGGCAGCGAGCCGTCCAGGTCGCGCCAGGCGTTTATTTCGTGTCCGAACATATAGGCGATGTTCTGTGCCGAGCCGCACGAGCCTCCGTCCTGGTTGAAGATGGGCGAGAAGTACTTGTCCTCGCCGTTGTTCACATGGTCGGGCAGCTCCACCCTGACGCCCGCGCGCTGACGGGCCTTAAAGCGCTCATACACGGGGTTGTCCGTCGGGTTCACGGGGGTGGGGTCGAAGTCGGGGAAGAGCCTGCGGTCCACCTTGATTGTCTTGTCGCCCACACGAACCATCTCCGTCTTGTCGTCCACACGGACGACGTCAGCCTCCTGAGCCCCTACAGCCAGCGTGCCTGCCAGCATCAGGGCTGCAAGTATCATTATCTTATGCCAAGTCCTTATCATTTTTTCTTAACTCTTAACTCTTAATTCTTAACTATGAACTATGCACTATGAACTACTCTCATCTTTCGCGAATAAAGTCCAGCGCCTCGAAAATCATCTCGCGTGGAGCGGTGCAGTCAAGCCGTATGTCGCCTGGCGCAGCCAGCAGCACAAAGCGCACGGCATCGGCAGAGGTGTTTTTTTTGTCGTGCAGCATTAGAGCGTAGAGCCTGTCGTAGTCGTTGCAGCCTATGGGACAGGGCCCGTAGAGCTCGCTCAGCAGGCGTGTGGCGCCGCGCAGGACGTCCACCCCGAGCCCCGTCTGGACGTGCGAGAGATAGAGCTCGCCTATCATGCCCCATGCTACGGCATAGCCGTGCAGCACGGGCGTGTGCTTCTCCAGCAGCAGCGATTCGATGGCGTGGCCCAGCGTATGTCCTAGATTCAGTGCCTTGCGTATGCCCTTCTCGGTGGGGTCCTGGGCGACGATGCGCTCCTTGATGCCCACTGAATGGCGCACCAGCCGGGCTACCTCGTCCTGTCTGGCACCCGATGCCTGGAAGTCTGCCAGCGTGTCTGCCAGCGTCTCCATCTGTGCCACGGCATCCGTGTCGTGCCCTATCAGGATGTGCTTCATCATCTCCGCCATGCCGCTCAGCAGGTTCTCCTTGTCCAGCGAGGCAAGGAACGCGGCGCAAAGTACCACGTGCTCGGGCTGGTGGAAGGCGCCAACCTCGTTCTTCAGCCCGGCAAAGTTGATGCCCGTCTTGCCCCCTGTGGCAGCGTCCACCATGGCCAGCAGGGTGGTGGGGATGTTGATGTAGCGTATGCCGCGCTTGAACGAGGCTGCGGCAAACCCCCCGATGTCGGTGACGACGCCCCCGCCCAGGTTGATGAGCAGGCTGTGGCGTGTGGCGCCCTGTTCCGAGAGCGCCCTCCACACGAGGGTGAGCGTGTCGATGTTCTTGTTGTCGTCCCCTGCCGGGATGGAGATGAGCTGTCCGGAAAATCCTGGAAATCCGGAAGTTCTGGACGACAGGACGAGCCGAGGCAGGCACTTCTGCCGCGTGTTCACGTCGCAGAGCACAAACGTGCGGTCTGCGCCGATGCCGGCTGTCACCTCGCGCATGGTCTGCTGTATGTCGGATGTAGTGATAATCATAGGGTGCAATAGTAGGCTAATTTATAGAGTTTGAAGAGGCCCAGCGAGGGGTGTGCGCTCTCTGTCAGCTGCCGTTCCCAACGCGTGCCATAGCGTCGGAACAGGCATGCCAGCAGCCTTTTCAGCCCCAGGCGGCGCACCTTGCGGTAGCCCCTGAGCAGGGTGGAGTAGTCCTGCAACTCGGCCTCCATGCGCTTCAGGCTGCGCAGCGCCGTGCGGCTCTTGTCGAGGAACACGGCGTTGGTCTCAATATCGGTGTTCAGCAGGGGGTTGTCGATGTGCAGCACGCCGATGCCCCTGCGCTGCAGCTCAGCGCCGAAGAGGGTGTCCTCGTGCCCGTATTCCGTGAAGCGTTCATCGAAGCCGATGCTGCGGAACGTCTTGCTGTCGATGAGGAAGTTGAACGACGAGAAGCGCTCGTAGGGCCGTTGGTTTCGTCGGGCTGCCTCGCGCTGGTGGTGTGCCGCAGCCTCGTAGTAGAAGCGCAGGCTCACGTCGGGCGAGGGGAGGACGTCCACGTTGTGCTGCCCCCCGCACACCACCGTGGCCTGTGTGGAGGCCTTGAGGTAGCGCTCCAGGAAGTGCGCGTCGTCCACGCCGGCATCGCAGTCGATGAACAGCAGTTTCTCGCCCTGCGCCTTATCGGCCAGCCAGTTGCGCACGCGGGCACGTCCCAGCCGCAGCTTCTCGTCGTCAGCCACGATGATCTCGTAGCCCACGCCCAGCGCGTCGCCCTGCTTCCGCAGGTCGGCAACCAGCTGCGAGCAGTCGTAGCGATACATCGGAATCAGCACCGACAAAGCCGTCCGCACCGACGTGTCGCCTCCGCACCAACGCTCGTAATCGCCCAAAAAGTCCATTTTTTTCATAAATCATGGAAAATCGTGCGAAGATAGGCATTTTTATTTATATCTTTGCAAAGTTTTATCCAATTTTCCATCTTCACCCCTCCAATAATTCTCAATTATCAATTCTCAATTATCAATTATAAAAAATGGAACCCCTGGCAGAACGCATGCGACCCCGCACGTTGGACGACTTCATCGGCCAGCAGCACCTGGTGGGTGAGGGCGCCATCCTGCGCCAGATGATAGAGAGCGAGCACATCTCGTCGTTCATCCTCTGGGGCCCCCCGGGCGTGGGCAAGACCACCCTGGCGCACATCATCGCCAACAAGCTGGAGAGTCCCTTCTACACCCTCAGCGCTGTCACCAGCGGTGTCAAGGACGTGCGCGACGTCATTGACAAGGCGCAGAAGTACCGCCTCTTTGCCAAGAACAACCCCATCCTGTTCATCGACGAGATACACCGCTTCAACAAGTCGCAGCAGGACAGCCTGCTGGGTGCTGTGGAGCGCGGCATCATCACCCTCATCGGCGCCACCACCGAGAACCCCTCCTTCGAGGTCATCCGTCCGCTGCTCAGCCGCTGCCAGCTCTATGTCCTCAAGTCGCTGGAGAAGGACGACCTGCTGACGCTTGTTGACCGTGCCCTCACGCGCGACACCTATTTGAAGCAGCGCCACGTCGAGGTGCGCGAGCACGAGGCCCTGTTGCGCTACAGCGGAGGCGACGCCCGCAAGCTGCTCAACGTGCTGGAGCTGGTGGTCGAGGCCGACACCTCCGACCCCGTCGTCATCGACAACGCCACCGTCAATCTGCGCCTGCAGCAAAACCCCCTTGCCTACGACAAAGACGGGGAGATGCACTACGACATCATCTCCGCCTTCATCAAGTCCATCCGGGGCAGCGACCCCGACGGCGCCCTCTACTGGCTCGCCCGCATGATTGAGGGAGGCGAACAGCCCGAGTTCATTGCCCGTCGGCTGGTCATCTCCGCGTCGGAGGACATCGGCCTTGCCAACCCCAACGCCCTGCTCATTGCCAATGCCGCTTTTGACGCCGTGATGAAAATCGGCTGGCCTGAAGGGCGCATCCCCCTGGCCGAGGCCACCGTTTATCTCGCCTCCAGTCCCAAGAGCAACAGCGCCTACCTGGGCATCGGCGCCGCCCTCGAGGAGGTGCAGCGCTCGGGCAACCTCCCCGTGCCGCTCCACCTGCGCAATGCCCCTACCAAGCTGATGAAAGACCTCGGCTACAGCGAAGGCTACAAGTACGCCCACGACTACGAAGGCCATTTCGTCCGCCAGCAGTTCCTCCCCGACGCCCTCATGCAGCCCGCCTCTGCCTCAGATGACGCTAACCGCTCCCCGCTAACCGCTAACCCCTCAACGCTCACCCCCAACCGCACGTTCTGGCATCCCCAGCCTAATCCCGCCGAGGACCGCCTGGCCGAACGCCTCCGCGCGTTATGGAAAGACCGCTTTTGAGTTAAGAATTAAGAGTTAAGAAAAAATGTCCTGGTTTTCTTGCACGGACGGAATTTTGTTCCTACCTTTGCCGTGCGGTAATAACCGTATTTTTCATAGTAAGCTTTAAAAGTAATAGTTTTTACGGAAGCCCGACGTCTGCGAAGCCCTCGGGCTTTTTCTTTTACCCCACCAGCACCAGCGCCGTCAGCACGGCCACAATTTTCCGCCTTCGTAGCGGTGGTGGCAAACTGGAGGTTGGTGCAACCCACGATCTGATAAGTGATAGGCATAGTTTTAAATAGTTAAGAGTTAAGAATTAAGAGTTAAGAATTTAGAACGGCCTTCGGCCTGTAGAACGCTTTGCTGTAGAACGGAGGCTTTGCCTCCTGTAGATCCACCCCCCCGCCCTGTCGGGCCCTACAGCGCGAAGCGCGTTCTACGAATGAGCGAAGCGAATGTTCAACGAGCGAACGACGTGAGCGCTCTACAAGTGAAACGTTCTATTCACGCTGCAAAGGTACAACATCTCATGCGGCGTAGTTTCCGATGGCAGCGTGGAATATCTCTCGCGCCGATTACGAAGCAAGAGCAAGTACGGAGATAACGCAGTGGAATAATTTTATAACGCAATGGAATAAATTTTTAACGCAGTGGAATAGGAATTTAGTGTTAAGGACGCAGCGACAAAGGTAAGGACAGGCGATTGCGGTTCACGAATGATTCGCGGGAAAAGATTCAAGTGCGGTCATTTGGTCATTTGGTCATTTGGTCAAAATCGTTTTCCAAGTGTCAAAATCCGCCACTATATAATAAATATTTATATTTATTATATAGTGAGCAAATGACCGAATCCGAAAACGTAAATGACCATTTTGACCTTGACCACTTTGACCAGATGGCGAGCCTGCTCACGCTCGGCATAGCCCATGCAAGCATGGCTCTGCTCTCGCTTAATCGCAGCCTTGACCACACCCCCCGAACGGAAAGGAATTGTTCTTTCCGAGATAACTTTGTTATTCTCACTTTTTTATCCGTATATTTGCAGCCAAATATATAGTAATTATTATCAGTCGGCGCATGCAAAGAGCAGACAGCGAGCGCAAAAAAGCTTGCTCATTTTGCCGAGTCGTGACGGGTGTCGAACGAAGTTCAACGAGTCAACGGGTCAACGAGTCAACGGGTCAACGAGTCAACAGGTCAACGAGTCAACGAGTCAACAAGTCAACGGGTCAACGGGTTAAAAATACAAAGCGGGAAAGATCTGAAGACCTTTCCCGCTTGTGGAGCATACGAGACTCGAACTCGTCACCTCTTGACTGCCAGTCAAACGCTCTAGCCAGATGAGCTAATGCCCCGATTTTATGAGCGGAAAGAAAGCTCGCTTGCTTTCCCGAATCTGAGGGGTAAAGACGAAGTCAATGCCCCGATTTTTCCTTTTTGCGGCGCAAAGGTAGCACGTCTCGGAGAAATAACCAAGAAAAAAGTGAAAATTTTTGAAATAATGGTGAAGATTGTTGTTGTTGGGGGCTTTTAGGTGGGTTTCATCGCTGATATATGCAAATAAATTTGCATTATCCCTCGTCATGCAGTACCTTTGTGCTCGATTTTAAAAAATGCAGAAGCCTGTTGTAGAAAAGGTGATATTGGGCATCGACCCGGGGACAAACCTGATGGGGTACGGGGTGCTGAAGGTGACGGGCACGAAGGTGTCGCTCGTGACGTCGGGCATCATCGACCTGCGCAAGGTGCCGGACGTGTACCTGAAGCTGGGCGAGATTTTCCGTCGTGTGCAGCGTGTCATCGACGCCTTCCTGCCCGACGAGATGGCCATCGAGTCGCCTTTCTTCGGCGAGAACGTGCAGAGCATGCTGAAGCTGGGCCGTGCACAGGGAGTGGCGATAGCTGCTGCCATCAGCCGCGACGTGCCCATACGCGAGTATGCGCCCACGAAAATAAAGATGGCTATCACGGGCAACGGCTCGGCCTCGAAGGAGCAGGTGGCTGACATGCTGCGCCGCATCCTTGCCATCCCCGCAGAGGAGATGCCGAAGCACCTGGACGCTACGGACGCGCTGGGTGCCGCCTACTGCCACTACCTGCAGATGGGACGTCCCGAGGCGGAGAAGGGCGTGAGCTCGTGGAAGGCGTATGTGCAGAAGAACCCGGACAAAGTGAGAAAGTAATTGAAGATTGAAAATTGAAAATTGAAGATTGGAAATGAAAGATACTATGACGAGAATAGCTGTTTTTGCGTCGCACAACGGGAGTGACCTGCAGGCTGTGATTGACGGCTGCAAATGCGGGGCCATACCGGCTGAGGTGTGCCTGGTGATAAGTAACAACTCGCGTTCTTTTGCCCTGGAGCGTGCCCGCAGGGAGGGAATCCCCACACGTCACATCAGCAGCAAGACGCATCCCGACGAGACGGCTTTCGCCCAGGCGCTGACGGAGGCGTTGGAGGAGGCCGGCACGGACATGGTGATGCTGTGCGGTTACATGAAGAAGATGCCCGAGGCGGTGATAGAGCGCTACGAGGGGCGCATATTCAACATCCACCCCGCACTGCTGCCCAAGCACGGAGGACCCGACATGTACGGTATACACGTGCACGAGGCGGTGATCCGCGAGGGCGACACGGAGACGGGGGTGACCATCCACCGCGTGAGCAACGTCATCGACGGGGGCGAGATTATTGCCCAGACGCGCGTGCCGGTGATGCCCGACGATACGCCCGAGACGCTGGCAGCACGCGTGCTGGAGCGGGAGCATACGTTCCTGGTGGAAGTGGTGGGGCGCCTGGCGGCGGAAATCAATGGATAATGGGTAATTGATAATTGACAAATTGATATGAAGCATAACAGAGAGGAACAGATGGCGGCGTTCGGACGGCTGCTGGACATACTGGACGAGTTGCGGGTGAAGTGCCCGTGGGACCGCGTGCAAACGAACGAGACGCTGCGCCCGAATACCATCGAGGAGGTGTATGAGCTGAGCGACGCCCTCCTGAAGGACGACAATCAGGACATCTGCAAGGAGCTGGGCGACGTGCTGCTGCACGTGGTGTTCTACGCGAAGATTGGCGACGAGAAGGGGCAGTTTGACATCAAGGACGTCTGCGACCGCCTGTGCGACAAGCTCATCTTCCGCCACCCGCATGTGTTTGGCGAACAGCACGTGAACGGCACCGACCAGGTGCTGAAGAACTGGGAGGAGCTGAAGCTGAAGGAGAAGGGGGGCAACAAACGGACGCTGAGCGGCGTGCCTGCCAGCTTGCCCTCGCTCATCAAGGCGTTCCGCATCCAGGAGAAGGCGCAAAACGTGGGCTTCGACTGGGACAGCGCCGACGGCGCCTGGGAGAAGCTGCAGGAGGAGTTTGCCGAGCTGCGCGAGGCCATGGAGCATGCTGACGCGCCCGAGCAGGGCGACCGCCCGCAGGTGGCTGAGTTCAACGAGGTGGAGGCGGAGTATGGCGACCTGCTGTTCTCGGCCGTGAACGTGGGACGGCTGTCGGGGCTGAACCCCGACTCGGCGCTGGAGCATACGAACCAGAAGTTCACCCGACGGTTTAACTACGTGGAGGAGAAGGCCCTGAGTGAAGGGCGCAAACTGAAGGAGATGACGCTGGAAGAGATGGACGCCTGGTGGGACGAGGCGAAGGCAAAAGGACTTTGAAGATTGAAGATTGAAAATGAGGAATAAGGTGCTTGGCATTGGGAAATCCTTGTCTGCGGGCTCATCGGCTTGCAGGGGTGTCTGTTTTTCACTTTTCATTCTTCATTTTTCGTTCTTCATGAGTTGCTCGCAGCCGGTGAGGGCGGACTATACGCCGTTTGAGGCTTGCGACAGCCTGGTGACAGCTGCCGTGGAGCAGTATAGCCTGCCGAGGTTCTACCGCTTCCTGCCGCTGCTGCTGACGGACTGCGACAGCGTATTCGTGGGGCCGTATGCTTCGGGGGCATGGGCGCTCTCAGTGCCGGCAGCGCATCACTACGGGTTGTTGGTGAACGACAGCATCGACGAACGGCTGAGCGTCAGCAAGGCCACGCAGGCTGCCGTGCGCTACCTGTGTGACCTGAGGCTGCACTTCGAGGGCAACGACTCGCTGGTGCTGCTGCAGTATGCCCGCACCATGCCCGTGCTGCGCGTGACTACGGACAGCCTGCTGCCCGCCCTGGAGCGAATAGGGCAGGAGTGGGAGCGCGGACACCGGCGCTCGGGATTCCTTGCTCCGCTGGACGTGGCGCGCGAGGATGCCGTGCGACGCGACTCGCTGCTGAAGTTGGAACGCGAGAAACGTGCTGCCGAGCTGGCTGCCCGCAAGCCGGCTGTAGGAAAGGCGTCGGGGACATCGTCGTACACCATCTACAGGGTGAAGAAAGGCGATGTGCTGGGGCGCATAGCCCAGCGGCATCATGTGACAGTACGCCAGCTGAAGAAGTGGAACAACCTGAAGGGTGACTTCATCCGTGAAGGGCAGAAACTAAAAATATACAAGTCGTGAAACCCTATAAGATAACCCTGTTCCTGTTTTCGGTGATTGCCGTGCTGGCTGTCCTGTGCCTGGTGTTCCCGGCTGACGGCATCCGTGCGGGCAACCTGACGCTTTCGTTCCCCTCGCTGGCCGAGGTGCTGAACACCGAAGCCCCCGAGGAGGCTGCCATGCCCGAGGAGAGCCCTGAAGAGCTGCTGGCACGCCAGCTGGAGAACATGCGCATGCAGGAGCGCGAGCAATACCTCACCTATTTCCGTGAGAGCAACATCCGCTTCAACCTGCCCGACGACGACCTGACGTGGTTTGACGACTTGTTTGAGGCACTGGAGCATAGCGACAGCAGCCGCGTGCGCATCATGCACTATGGCGACTCGCAGATTGAGGGCGACCGTATCACGGGCGTCATCCGCGAGGAACTGCAGGAGACCTTCGGAGGCATTGGCCCGGGCCTCATGCCCATCATCGAGACGGTGGGCAGCATCAACACGGGACAGGCTTGCAGCGCCGAACTGCGCCGTGCCCTTGCCTATGGCCCTGCAGAGGCGCGTGCACGTAGCGGCAACTATGGTGTGATGGGGCAGGTGGCCTACCTCGACACCTTCGTGGTGGTGAGCGTATGGCCTCGCATCAAGGAGAAGAAACATTGCCGGAAGTTCACCCGCGTGACGTTGCTGGCAGACAACATAGGCTCGAAACTCTACGTCACCTGCAAGGGCGATCGGCGCGTGATAGAGCCCACAAAAGAGATGCAGCGCATCACCTTCCAGTTCCCCGACTCGACGGAGCGCGTGTCGCTCTCCATGTCGGGCTATGCCAATCTCTACGGCATCTTGCTGGATGGCGAAAGTGGCGTGTGCGTGGACAATATCCCCATGCGTGGTTGCTCGGGCACGATGTTTACTGCCATCAACCGTCGGCATCTCAGCGAATTCTACGAAAAGGAGAACGTTCGCCTTATCCTGCTGGAATATGGGGGCAACTCCGTGCCCTACCTGAAGACGGACAAAAGCATCCATGACTATGCTGCCTCGGTGGACCGTCAGATTCGCTACCTCCAGCAGCAGGCTCCCGAGGCAAAAATCCTTCTCATCGGGCCGTCTGACATGTCCACGCGTATCAAGGGCTCGTGGCAGACGTATCCCAAGCTGCCTGCCATCATCGACTCGCTGCGTACGACAGCCAACCGTGCCGGAGCAGCCTACTGGGATATGTATGAGGTGATGGGCGGACACAACAGCATGGCGCAATGGTGCACGCAGAATCCTCCTCTGGCAGGCTCGGACCATATCCACTTTACCAAAAAGGGTGGTGAGCGTGTGGCAGACCTCTTCTGCAAGTCGCTCATGCTCTATTACGACTATTACCGCTGGCGCAAACCCAAGGAGGAGACCAAATGATGAAACGCTACGCTATATGCCTGTTGCTGCTACTCACGGCGCTGAGCTTGTCTGCGCAGCCGAACCGCTCGGCGGTGACGGACTCTGTGATAAGGAACGTGGTGAGCCACCTGCTGCCGGGCAACAACCGTCTGCTCTGCCCGCTGCCGTATTACGACTGTCTGCACTACGACCGTACGGGGCTCCATTTCCCCGCAGGGCGTGAAGCGCAGGACGGCTTCTACGAGAAGCTGGACAGCCTGCTGCTGTTCCATAGCCGTAACGTCAGCGTGTGGCATGTGGGGGGCAGCCATGTGCAGGCCGACTTCTTCTCGCACCGGATGCGTAGCAACCTCACGGACATGCAACCGGGGAACATTGCCGTGCGGGGCATCCTGTTTCCCTTCGGCATGGCAAACACGAACTGGAACCACAACTACCGTATGGAATACACGGGCACGTGGACAACGGGACGGAATATCCAGCGCGATGCAGCCTTCGACTTCGGCATCAGCGGTATTGCCGCTTCGACGACGGACACCCTGGCCTCGCTGACGCTGGTGCTGAACGTGGGGATGACGCCCACATGGTCGTTCAGCCGCCTGCGGGTGATGGGGTATGCCTCGTCGGGCGTGGTGCGCCCGTTTGCCGTGGAGGAGCGGGAGGGGCTTCGTGACACCCTGTTTGCCTGCCCCGACACGCTGCATGGGGGCTGGGTGCTGCCCTTTGAAACCCTGCGCGACTCCACAACCGTCTTTTTCCGCCTCCCGCAGGGTGAGACGTTCACGTTGACAGGGCTGATACCCGAGAACGACCTCACGGGCATCAGCTACTATTCGTCGGGCATCAACGGAGCTGCCGTGCCCACGTGGCTGCGTTGCTCATGCCTGCCTCGTGACCTGGGGCTGGTACGCCCCGACCTGGTGGTGTTTGCCATTGGCGTGAACGATGCTGCCGTACCTTATGGCGACTTTAATGCCGAGGCGTTCAAGAATGGCTACCGGCGTCTGATTCGCATGGTGGAGAACGTCTCGCCCGGGTGTGCGTATATCTTCATCACCAACAACGACACGTACCGACGTGAGTCGCGCCGTGTAAAGCGGGCGAACCGTAATGCGCCGCTGGTGCAGAAGGCCTTCTATGAGTTGGCAGAGGAGTTCGGGGGCGCCGTGTGGGATGTGTTTGACTTCATGGGCGGCCTCGACAGCAGCCCCCGCTGGCGCGATGCAGGCTTGATGACGACGGACCTCATCCATTTCACGCGCACGGGCTATGAGCTGCTGGGCGACCTGCTTTACAACGCTCTCATTGACGATTACATGGCAAGATAAATACGCTATGGAGCAACTGGTCCCCTTCCTCAAACATGTCTTTCTCTTTCAGGAGAACTCGCCGTTGCTCTTTACACAGTTCTATTTCTGGGCGTTCTTTGCTGTTGTCTTTGCGATATTCAGCCTGATACACAGCAAGCGCCTGCTGCGCAATGCGTTCCTATTCTTTGTTAGCCTTTTCTTCTACTATAAGACGAGCGGCTTGTTTGTGCTGATTCTGCTGTTTGTGACGTGCTCAGACTTCTTCATAGCCAAGCGGATTCACCGGGCTCCGACGGAGCGCCGACGGAAGGCATGGCTGGTGCTGAGCGTGGTGATTGACCTTGCGTTGCTCTGCTATTTCAAGTATGCCTATTTCTTTACAGACATAGTCAACCAGCTCTTTCATATCCACTTCCGAATTTTCGACATCTTCTCGTGGGTGGGGAATATCCTGTGCGGAAGGGACTTGTTCAACGTGGACAAGATTGTGCTCCCCGTGGGCATCTCGTTCTTCACGTTCCAGATTATCAGCTACACGGTGGATGTCTATCGGCGCAAGGTGGAGCCCGTTCGCAACATCCTGGACTTCGGCTTCTACGTCAGCTTCTTTCCGCAGTTGGTAGCGGGACCCATCGTGCGGGCATCGGAGTTCATTCCGCAACTCTACAAGCCCTATTTCCTTGGACGACGGCAGTTTGGTGTTGCCGTGTTCTGGATAATGAACGGCCTGATGAAGAAGCTGATTCTCTCGGACTACCTGGCTGTCAACTTCATAGACCGTGTGTTTGAGAATCCGCTGCTGTTCAGCGGTTTTGAGAATCTGAGCGCGTTGTTCTGCTACTCGTTGCAGGTGTATGCCGACTTCTCGGGCTATACGGACATAGCCATTGGTGTGGCTATGCTGATGGGCTTCTATCTGCCGCAGAACTTCAACTCGCCCTACAAGGCACCCAACCCTGCCAACTTCTGGAAGCGTTGGCACATGTCGCTGAGCCGCTGGCTACAGAACTATCTGTATATCCCCCTTGGGGGTAACCGGAATACGACGTTCGGCACCTACTTCTGGCTGGGGCTGATAAGCCTTATCGTGCTTATCCTGAGTGGCAGCTGGGTGGTGACAGCCATCATCGTGGCAGCAGCCGTGGGCGTGCTTATCGCCATCCGCGTGACGAAGGAGAAACCCAAGCGCCGGAAACTGCTGATGGGAAACCTCAACTCCTTCATCACTATGCTGCTGGGCGGATTGTGGCACGGAGCATCGTGGAACTTTGTGATTTGGGGCGGTTTGAACGGCATTGGCATGATTGTCTATAAGTTCTGGAAGGAGATGACGTGGCACATGCGCATGGCGCTAGTGCTGGGCGTCACCCTGATGCTGTTTGTGCTGACACAACGGGTGCCGCAGCCTGTGTTCAACGTGTTCTTCGTTTGGATGATGGTGGTGACGATAGGTACCCTTGTGCGTTACGTATGGCATTTCATGGAAAAGGGGCTGAAGAATGTGCCGGCATCGTTAGGCAAAATGACAGGCGGAATGGCCAATGCGTGGGCAATCGTTCAGACGTTTACCTTTATCACGTTTACGCGCCTGTTTTTCCGCTCGGGCTCAAACCTTGACCCTGCCACAGCCAACCAGGAGGCATGGAACACGGCAAAGAATATGGTGAACCAGATTGGCTCGGCGTGGGGCGGGGTAGAGGTGTGGACGATTGTTAGTGCCTATTGGAAGGTGTTTGTCCTGTTCGGCCTCGGCATGATTATCCATTGGTTGCCTGCTCGTTGGAAACGTTGGTATCGGATAAACATCGCCTTGATGCCTATGCCGATACTCGTGTTGATGATGGTCGGAGTGGTGTTTGTCGTTTACCAGTTTATCACCTCCGGCCTGCAGGCATTTATCTACTTCCAGTTCTAAGCGTTATTCGCAAAGACCAGCGTCCTGCCAAGCCTTGGCCAGCTCTTGGGTGTCAGCTAAGGCTGTAGCCTCGTTGACCTCGTATTCCATCCGGAGCAGCTCAGCCATCGACTCAGGGGTAAACTCCTTTCCCACAATAGACTTCCAAAGGTACGCGGCAGTCTCGTTGAGACTGATGATTTTATTGAAGTCGATGTTCTGAACGCCTTTGGCGACGATGATGTTTTCGCCGCACATCTCTCTAAGTTCGAATCCTTCCTTGATTTTCATTGTCGTATGGTTTTGTTGTGTTGTTTTATCTCCAGTTTAAAGGCAGCCTGCGATGGATAGCTAAAAGCCAACGGCGCACGGGGGTCAGACGCATCCAAAGCTTTGAATAACGCTTCCAGTGCTTTCCTTCGGTGCTGTATTCCTTTCCTTTGCGGATAACAGCCAGGGCATTTGCTTTGACATCGGCCTTCGTGCACGACTCAGTCCCGCGGATGTTGCCGTCGCCCATGAGGGTGACGTTCTCTCCGTCAATGGCTATGATACGATGGAATACGTATTTCCCAGGGGCAATCTCAGCCAGCACGGCATCGCCTATGTTGATGTGTGTGACGTGGGCGAGCACAATGCTGTCGCGACGGTCCTCCAGGAAGGGACGCATGCTGTTGCCTCGCACACGTAACGTGGCGGTATGCCCCTCCTCCAGCAGATCCGTGATTCCTTTTAAGAGTACCTCATTGGGCAGTTCAACGATGTTCTCTTGGGCTTGTTGCATAGAAGTGTTGACTTGTAGGGCTGTTATTTGACAAATACGGCATTGTAGCACACTTCTGCGGCTTCTTGGTCGGGCCGGCAGCCGAGCGTGTAGCATGGTACATGGGCAATCAGCAGGCTGATGCTGTCGTAGATGCCGTTATAGACTCGGTCGTCCCATTTCATGGAGGAGACGGAGGGGAGCAGGGCGGAGAGGGCCTCCAAGGTTTTGTCCCTCGAGATATGGTTGATTTTCTCCTGCCGGATGCGGACGAAGGCTCCTACGGGAGCGCTGATGTTTCGGTAGCAGGGCGTCTTTCCGCTCCACGGAGAGCCATAGACAATAGCCCCTTGCTCAGTTGCAACCACAACGGGGTTGTCGTCGTTCATTAGTTCACTGCCGGGGATATGCTTCAACCACAGGCTGCTATGTGTGCTTTTGCCTGTGCCGCTTACCCCGAGGAAGAGGTAACCGTGCCCCCCGTTCTTGATGACAGAGGCGTGAAACAACAACGTGTTCTTGTCCGCAGCAGCAAAGGCATAGAGGAGCATGATGCTGTTGTTGGCAGCAAAGCTACGTGCCCATGTGCTGCCACGCAACGCCAATGTGGCTTCGGTGAAGAGGGCGTTTGTCTGCAGCAAGCCACAGAAATCCGCTCCAGGAGGGGCAATTAGGAATTCGTAGCTGTCGTCGGCAAGGCGATGGACGTTGAAGTCGGCTCCTCCGCAATCGAATTCTCCGATGAGTTCTCCGTTTTCAGCAGGGGAGAGATTATCGTCAATAGTAAGCGTGAAAAGCAAGTCTTCGCCTTCCTTGGGGGTGTATGCGAACGGCTCGCACGAAGGTAAGTAATTCTGCTTGTCGCTTTCTGGTGTGCGGAATGCAAATACCTGTTCGGCTACTTTATAATAATGAGTATTCATAATCTATTAGAGGTGGGGGATTAACTGGGGTAGATGGACGCTGTTAGAGCCTTTGATGAGGACGGTCATTCCCTCGGGACGTTCGGCTTGCACGGCTTGGATGGCAGCTTCTACGTTTTCGAAGTTCCTGAATGGGAACAAGGCGTTGCTGAAGTTGTGGCCTATGGTCCAGACTTGCTGAAAGTCCAGTGTGGAAAGGAGCTGCAGGATGGCGAGGTGCTCTTCTTCGCTGGCTTCGCCCAGTTCCTTCATCTCACCCAGAATAACCATCTTCTTTTCGCCCTCTATTTGTGCAAAGTTTTCCAAGGCCGCCTTCATGCTGGTGGGATTAGCGTTGTAGGCATCGACGATGAGGGTGTTGTGCTCCGTCTTCAGAAGCTGCGACCGGCTGTTCGTGGGCTTGTAGGAGCGGATGGCTTCGTTGATATTGTCGGGGCTGACGCCGAAATGGGTGCCAACGGCAGCAGCACAGAGGACGTTGTCGATATTATACCGTCCAACCAGCTGCGTCTGCACGTCTCGCCCATGTTCATCGGTGGTACTCCAGCGGAAGGAGAGATAGGGGTTGCAGTCGAGCACTTCGCCGTAAACGAGCCGGCCCTCTTGCTTTTCCCCTGTTCCATAACAACATGTCCTTAGGCCTTTAGCCAAGTCTTTCAAGATTGGGTCGTTGTCGTTTAGGAAGACAAAGCCACCCTCCCGCTCTCTCAGAAAGTCGTAAAGCTCTCCCTTCGTATGGATGACGCCTTCGAACGAGCCAAAACCCTCGAGATGTGCACGGCCCACGTTGGTGATAAGACCACAGTCTGGCTCTGCTATTTCCACCAGCTCACGAATGTCGCCCGGATGACTGGCTCCCATCTCAACGACGGCAAGCTCATGCTTATGGCTCAGTTGTAGTAAGGTGAGCGGAACGCCGATGGAATTGTTGAGGTTGCCCTGTGTGAAGTGTGTGCGGAATTTCCGGCTTAATACGGCTGCAATCAGTTCCTTCGTTGTTGTCTTGCCATTGGTGCCGGTAATGCCTATGATGGGTAACCCGAGCTGACGACGATGATAGCGTGCCAGCGCCTGAAGTGCTTTCAGAGTGTTGTCGACAAACAACAGACGGGGATTAGAGGCATCATAGACATCTCTGTCGTCCACGACGGCATAGGTACATCCCGCTTCCAAGGCAGCCTGTGCATATTGGTTGCCGTTGAAGCGTTCCCCTCGCAGCGCAAAGAACATGGTCCCTTCGCGGCACGAACGCGTGTCGGTAGTGACACCGCTGCTTTTTTGGAAATACGAATAGAGTTCTTCGGTTCTCATTGTCATTTTGAGCGGCAAAGTTACAAAAAAAAAACGAATTTCATTATGAAAACAAAAAAAGAGCGTATATTTGTAGGCAATTATGGATGAAAGGAGTTTGAAAAGTTTGTGTGACAGCCCCGTTCCTGTCATTATGGGCATTTTGAATGTGACGCCCGATTCGTTCTATGCGGCCTCGCGTCTCTCTTCCGTTGACGAGGTGGTGTCGCGTGCCCGGCAGATGGTGGCAGACGGAGCTGCCATGCTGGATGTAGGTGCTTGTTCCACACGTCCGCAATCAACGCCCGTAGAGGAAGATGAGGAGTTGCGTCGTCTTTTGCCCGCTTTGGAGGCTATCCACGCAGCTTTGCCCGGGGTTCCGTTGTCTGTCGATACGTTTCGGCCTTCCGTAGCGGAAGAGTGTGTGCGTCGTTTCGGGTCTTTCCTTATTATAAATGATGTGTCGGGTGGCGAAGCTGCGTTGGCAGGCGTGCCCTATGTGCTGATGTGCCCGACTACCGATCCGGAGTCATTCTTTGATGAGCGCATACCACAACTTGCCGAAAAGGGAGTCACGGACATCGTTCTTGACCCGGGTTTTGGCTTTGGAAAGACGGTGGAGGATAACTATCGCATCCTTTCCCATCTCTCCAACCTCCGTCATTTCGGCCTTCCTGTGCTGGTGGGAGTTTCCCGAAAGTCAATGATTTATAAACCGCTTGGTATCACGCCTGCTGAGGCCTTGAACGGCACGTCCGTCCTTCATGCCATTGCCCTCCAGCAAGGGGCTGACATCCTGCGTGTTCACGATGTTCCTGCCGCTGTCCAATGCATCCGCCTGAACCAGCTACTAACTGCATATTCTTAATTACATATTCTTAATTATCAAATCTTAATTAAAAAACGCATGCTTCTCGGATTCAGTATTCTCAATCTTATTGATATTTTTTTAGTGGCGTTGCTGCTCTTCTATCTCTATAAGATGATGCGCGAGTCGGGTTCGCTGAACCTTTTTATAGGCATTCTCATCTTTGTGGTAGTTTGGATGCTTGTCACGCAGGTGTTTGAAATGCCCATGCTGGGGTCCATTCTCAATGCGTTGGCTAACGTAGGTATTTTGGCGCTAATTGTTATTTTTCAGAACGAAATCCGACACTTCTTCCGCGAATTAGGCTCACAAAAACGTTTCAAAAGATTCTTCCGTTTCCTTCGTGGGAAAAACCGTAACGCACTTTCCCAGGATTGGCTTCCTCTTGTTCGTGCTTGCCAGGATATGTCTGACGGCAAGGTGGGCGCTCTGATTGTGTTAGAGCGTGACCAGCATTTGGGAGACTATATCGAGACGGGTGAGCGCATCGATGCCAACCTCAACCGTATGTTGATAGAGAATCTTTTCTTCAAGAATAGCCCCCTCCACGATGGCGCAGTAATCGTCGGCGGAGGCAAGATTGTGGCAGCCGGCTGTGTGCTGCCCGTCTCGCATCGCGAGGATATTCCCAAGCAGCTTGGCCTCCGTCACCGTGCCGCCCTCGGTATCTCGGAGGTGTCGGACGCATTGGTTGTCATTGTTTCTGAAGAAACAGGCCACATATCCGTAGCCCAACACGGTGAGTTCAGTCTCGACCTCTCGCCCGAAGAACTGGAGACGTTGCTGTCGAAGTCCGACGAGTGACAATCTGTCACGGCTCCCGTCAGCCTTTGGCCGACTTTGACATTTTTTCTGTTCCCGAAGCGAATCGTTCCCTTGTGGCACGCTTTTCGCAGGAATGGTTTTCGGAAAATATGTTTTACCTTATAAAATAACTTATCATGAACGTTAAACCATTATCAGATCGCGTCCTCATTGCTCCCGCAGCAGCAGAGGAGAAGACAATCGGCGGTATCATCATTCCTGATACAGCCAAGGAAAAACCCCTTAAAGGCCAGGTGGTAGCCGTTGGTGGCGGCACAAAAGACGAGGAGATGGTCCTCAAAGTAGGCGACACCGTGCTCTATGGCAAGTATGCTGGCACGGAGCTGGAAATCGAAGGCGAAAAATACCTCATCATGCGCCAGAGCGATGTCCTTGCCGTCCTCGCCTAATTCATCATTCCTAATTATTTAATTCTTTAAAACTATAGTGTTATGGCAAAAGAGATTTTATTCAATATGGATGCCCGCGACCAACTGAAGAAAGGCGTGGACGAGTTGGCAAATGCCGTGAAGGTTACCCTTGGCCCGAAAGGCCGTAATGTGATTATCGAGAAGAAGTTCGGCGCTCCCCAGATTACCAAGGACGGCGTTACCGTCGCTAAGGAAGTGGAGCTGGCCGACGCTTTTGCAAATACAGGTGCCCAGCTGGTGAAGTCTGTCGCCAGCAAGACGGGTGACGATGCAGGTGACGGAACAACCACGGCTACCGTACTTGCTCAGAGCATTGTCAACGTAGGTATTAAAAATGTTACCGCCGGAGCAAATCCGATGGATCTGAAGCGCGGTATTGACAAGGCTGTTGCCAAGGTCGTCGAGAGCCTGCGTGACCAGGCCGAGATGGTGGGCACGGACTACAATAAGATTGAGCAGGTGGCTTCTGTCAGCGCTAATAACGATGCTGAAATCGGCAAACTTATTGCTGATGCCATGCGTAAAGTCAGCAAGGACGGTGTCATCACCATCGAGGAAGCCAAGGGCACGGACACCAGTATTGGCGTTGTCGAAGGTATGCAGTTCGACCGCGGTTACCTCAGCCCCTACTTCGTTACCGACACGGAGAAGATGGAGTGCGTCATGGACAATCCTTATGTTCTTATCTATGACAAGAAAATCTCCAACCTCAAAGACCTTCTTCCCATCCTTGAGCCAGCTGTGCAGACGGGACGTCCGCTCCTTATCATTGCCGAGGATGTCGACAGCGAAGCTCTCACCACGCTGGTGGTCAACCGCCTGCGCGCTCAGTTGAAGATTTGTGCCGTCAAGGCTCCGGGCTTCGGCGATCGTCGTAAAGAGATGCTTGAGGATATCGCTATCCTTACGGGCGGTTTCGTCATCAGCGAGGAGAAGGGCGTCAAGCTGGAGCAGGCTACGCTTGAGATGCTTGGCACGTGCGACAAGATTACTGTCAACAAGGACAATACCACTATTGTCAGTGGCCATGGCGATTCCAAGCAGATTGCCGACCGCGTGGCTCAGATTAAGGCGCAGATTGGCACCACCAAGAGCGACTATGACAAGGAGAAACTGCAAGAGCGTCTTGCCAAATTGTCAGGCGGTGTGGCAGTCCTCTATGTAGGTGCAGCTAGCGAGGTGGAGATGAAGGAGAAGAAAGACCGTGTCGATGATGCTCTATGCGCTACGCGTGCTGCCATCGAAGAGGGTATCGTCCCTGGCGGCGGTGTGGCTTACATCCGTGCCATCGATGCCTTGGAAGGCCTTAAGGGCGAGAATCCCGACGAGACCACGGGTATAGAGATTATCAAGCGTGCCGTTGAGGAGCCGCTGCGTCAGATTGTCGCCAACGCTGGCAAGGAAGGCGCCGTTGTCGTCCAGAAGGTGCGCGAGGGCAAGGGTGACTTTGGTTACAATGCCCGCACGGACGTCTATGAGCCGCTGAAGGCTGCTGGCGTTGTGGATCCCGCCAAGGTCGCTCGTGTGGCTCTTGAGAATGCCGCTTCTATTGCCGGTATGTTCCTCACTACCGAGTGCGTCATTGTCGAGAAGAAAGAGCCGCAGCCCCCGATGCCCGCAAACCCCGGCATGGGCATGGACGGCATGATGTAATCCTCCAATAAGATTGACTTGTTAATCTGTTGAAAAGGTAACGCCGAAAGAGCAAAAGGAATAAGTCCTTGTTCTTTCGGCGTTGCGGTTTTATGTTTATTTCTTTCTTTTGACTTTTATTCCCAGTTTCTTTGCTCCCTGAGGATTGCGTAGTGCGCTAAATTTCTAGCGCATTGGGTTAATTTTCTAGCCCAGTGCGTTAGAAGTTCAACGCATTGGATTGACATTTTATTTGCTTACGCTGAGCGTGAGGGTGTAGCTGCCGATGTGGGTGGCGTTCTTGCCGTTGTGCATGAGGGGGATGGAATCGCCGTCGAGGTTGGGATAGCGGATGGGAGCGTCGAAATAACTGTGGGTGTGGCCCCCAAGGACGAGGTCGATGCCACGGGTGCCGGCAATGAATTCCACATCGTCGATGAGGCCTTCAATCTGCCAGCCGAGGTGGCTGAGGCAGATGACCACATCGCAACGTTCGCGTCCGCGAAGGACGGAAACGATGCGGTTGGCTTCGGCAATGGGGTCGAGGTAAAGGATGCCTTCGCAGTTCTTGTCGGCAACAAGCCCTTCGATGGGTGGGCTGACGCCAAAGACACCAATGCGGACACCCTTGCGCTCGATGATGGTGTAGGGGAGGACAACGTCTTTCAAGATGGAGGTGCTGACATCGTAATTACAACAAACGGTGGGGAAGGTGGCAAGCTGAAAGAGGCGGAGCATGTTCTCCTCACCAAAGTCGAACTCATGATTGCCGATGGTGGCAGCATCGTAATGCATGGCATTCATAAGGCGTACCTCGGTTTCTCCGCGGAAGAGGTTGTAGTAGAGGGAGCCTTGGGAGTAGTCGCCACAGTCGAAGAGAAGCAGGTCGGGGTCAACGTGTGTTCGGAGACTGTCGATGATAGCGGCCCGACGAACGTAGCCTCCGGCGTTGGTCTTCGCGTCGGGCTCGATGCAGCTGTGGGTATCGGAGGTGTGGAGGACGAGAAGGGTGGTCGTCGCCGGTGGTGTGGGGGCACAGGAAAGAAAGAATGATAGAATTAGGAATGAGAAATAGGGACTTCTAGGCTTCATGGGGGATGGCGAAAAAGGGTTAGGGGAGATCGATGAGGGTGATACGTCCGTCGAGTTTGGGGGCTACGGGCTGGCCGGCAGCGGTGAGGGCTTGGATGCGGGCAGTAATGAGGTCGCGAATGGTGAGCTCGGGGAAGATGGCAACGTCGGTGGCTTCGCGGAAGGCATCCATGCCGTCATTACCCTCCACAAGATAGTCGAGGGTGGCGATACGATAGCTGGCGGCAGGGTCGATGGGGTGGCCTTGCACATCGCAGGTGACGAGCTCGCCGTCGGGGGTGATGACGAGCGCCGCGCCACTGATGGGATGGCCACCGGCACGGGCAATGGACTGAAAGAGGCTTGTGAGCTGTGCGCCGGTGAGGGTGGCAAGGGCGAGGCAGTTCTCGAAGGGGAAGACGCGATAGACGTCACCCACGGTGATGTCGCCCTTCGCCCAGAGATTGCGGATGCCACCGTAGTTGGCAATGGCAACATCGACAGGATGGCCGTCAGTAGCGTCACCTGCGGCACGGAGGACATCGGCTTCGAAGTTGTTCATGAGTCCTTCAGGACGGCCTCGTTCGATGTCGCAAGAGGCGGTGCCGAGGACAGGCGCCTGGACGTCTATGACACGCTGGCGGTACTCGGCAAGGATAGCTACGGCCTCGGCATTCTGCGGGAGGGAGTCGGCAGCAGAGGTGACTTCAAGGAAGGTACCATCGACGATGACAGCCCGAGGAGTGGGGGAGCAGGAAAGAAATAATAAAATGAGGAATGAGGAATGAAGAATTATGGGTTTCATGGGGTTAATGAATCTGATGGGGTTTCATGGGGTTTCTGGGGCAAAGGTAATGATTATTTTGAAAAAAGTTGCTGGTTTGTTTGGTTTTTTGTACAAAGTGTTGTAATTTTGCAGCCGCTTTCGCGCAATCGCTGTCAGTGGAAGTGTGACCTGATATGTTGCGTAAGGACTAAAATGAACAAATAAAGTATTGAAAGTATGGATTTAATTAAAGTTGCAGAAGAGGCGTTTGCCACTGGCAAAGAGGGTACAACCCCGAAGTTTAAGTCGGGCGACACCGTGACCGTGGCTTATCGTATCGTTGAAGGAAACAAGGAGCGTGTCCAGCTCTATCGTGGCGTGGTCATCAAGATTGCGGGCCATGGCTACAACAAGCGTTTCACCGTCCGTAAGATGTCGGGCACCGTGGGTGTGGAGCGTATCTTCCCCATTAGCTCACCGGCTATCGAGAGCATCACCGTCAACAAGGTCGGTAAGGTGCGTCGTGCCAAGCTGTATTACCTACGTGCACTCACCGGCAAGAAGGCCCGTATCAAAGAGAAGAGAGTCAACGTGGCAAAGGCGTAAGCGCTTTTCAAAATGGTTTGAAAAAAGGCTTGTCCAGTTGGGACAGGCCTTTTTTGTTGGAGATTTCTTACGGGGTTGTGTCAGTCGTTGCGACTGAAAGAGGCTGTGAAACAGGCTTCGGCTATTTCCATACCGCTGACGGGGGGATGGTGCTTGCAGATGCGGACATCTACGCTGTCCAGTTGTGGAAAAGCGTCCAATAGTCGCTCGGCAATGCGTCGGCTGACGTGCTCAATGAGGTTGGAGGGACGTTCCATTTCAGCTTTCACGATGGTTGCTGCAGAGGCGTAGTCAAGGGTGTCGGCAAGGTCGTCAGAGCGAGTGGCTGCATCAAAGTCGGCATGTAGACGCAGACTGACAGAATAGCGCCCCCCCACGGTGCGCTCCTGGGAAAATACGCCATGGTAGGCGTAGAAGGTCATGTCGTTTAGCTCAATCATATCATCCGCAGCGGGAATAGCCGCAGTTGGTGCAATGGAGGCAGCCCTCTTCATAGACGAGTGTCTGCTCGCCACATGAGGGGCAGGCCTGATCCTTGATAGCGGTGCCATCGACAATGTACTTCTTCAGCGCACGCTCCACACCCACCTTCCATGTGTTGATGCTCTCGTTGTCCATCTGAAGGCTGCTGACCATCTTGATGACCTGGTCGATGGGCATACGATAGCGCAGCACGCCGCTGATGAGCTTGGCGTAGTTCCAGAACTCCTTATTGAACTTCTCGGAGAGGCCTTCGATGGTGGTTTTGTAGCCGCGCTTGTTGGTGAACTGGAAGTCGTAGCGTTTGATGCCATTTTCATCGACGTTTTTGATAATGACGCCTTCGGTGACAGACTTGGGCAAAAGGATACCCTCGTCGTCGTCCTGCAGACCGGTGAAGATTTCGTAGGGGCGTCCGTCGAGTAGGCCGACAAAGGCCACCCACTTCTCGCGGTTGTTCTGGAAACGTACGACGTCGCATTTCAAAACTTTGGGGCGTACTTCGACGACGGGCTGACGGCAGTCACATGGCTCGCAGCGTTTCTTCTCGTCCTTCTTCTCGTCAGTAGCTATGAGCACGCCGCTGCGGCAGCCGTCGCGATAGACAGTACAGCCCTTACAGCCCTGGCGCCAAGCCTCGATGTAAAGCTCATTGACGAGTTCCTCGGTAGTGTTGGCTGGGAGGTTGATAGTGACGCTGATGCTGTGATCTACCCACTTCTGGATGCGCCCTTGCATCTGCACTTTCTTTACCCAGTCAATGTCGTTGGCGGCTGCGTGGTTGTAGGGCGATTCAGCCAGCAGGGCATTGATTTCGTCCTGTGTGTAGCGCTTGGTGGTGTCGTAGCCATTAACCTTCATCCACGTGAGGAACTTGTGGTGATAGACGATGAACTCCTCGAAGCAGTCGCCTGTTTCGTCGATGTAGTCGATGTGGACGTCAGGGTCATCCTTGTTGACCTTGCGACGACGCTTATAAACGGGCATGAAAACGGGCTCGATGCCACTGGTGGTCTGCGTGAGGATGCTGACGGTACCGGTGGGGGCGATGGTAAGGCAGGCGATGTTGCGTCGTCCATACTTCACCATGTCGGCATAGAGCTTGGGGTCGGCCTCGGCGATGCGAAGGATGAAGGGGTTGGCCTTTTCGCGCTCGGCATAGAAGATTTCAAAGGCTCCACGTTCACGGGCCAACGTGACGGAACTGCGATAGGCACTTAGGGCGACGGTCTGCTGGACACTAACGGCAAAATCAGTAGCTTCGTCGGTGCCATAACGGTAGCCCATAGCGGCTAGCATATCGCCTTCGGCGGTGATGCCTACACCTGTGCGGCGACCCTTGGTGCTTTTATCCATAATTTTCTGCCAGAGGTGACGCTCGGCGTACTTGATCTCCTCGCTCTCAGGGTCGGTTTCAATTTTCTCCTGAATCTTCTGGATTTTCTCTATCTCGAGGTCAATGATATCGTCCATGATTCGTTGGGCCTTGGCGACGTGATCGCGTAGCAGGTCGTAGTCGAACGAGGCTTCAGGGGTGAAGGGATTGCGAACGTAGGAGTAGAGGTTGATGGCCAATAGGCGGCAGCTGTCGTAGGGACAGAGGGGAATCTCGCCGCAGGGGTTGGTGCTGATAGTACGGAAACCGAGGTCGGCATAGCAGTCGGGGATGCTCTCGCGCAGGATGGTATCCCAGAAGAGTACGCCCGGTTCGGCAGACTTCCAGGCATTGTGGATAATCTTATGCCAGAGGTCGGCAGCGTTCACTTCTTTGGTGTAGAGAGGCTGGTCGCTGTTGATGGGGTACTGCTGGAGGTAGTTGCGGCCTTCGACAGCGGCCTGCATAAAGTCGTCGTCCATTTTGACGGAAACGTTGGCACCCGTCACCTTGCCTTCAGTCATTTTTGCATCGATAAACGCTTCGCTGTCAGGGTGCTTAATGGAAACGGTGAGCATGAGTGCGCCGCGCCGTCCGTCCTGTGCCACCTCGCGCGTGCTGTTGGAGTAGCGTTCCATGAAAGGTACGAGACCCGTGGAGGTGAGGGCCGAGTTCTTGACGGGCGAACCCTTGGGGCGGATATGCGAGAGGTCGTGTCCCACGCCGCCGCGTCGCTTCATCAACTGCACCTGTTCTTCATCGATTCGGATGATGGCTCCGTAGCTGTCGGCATTGCCATCCATGCCAATGACAAAGCAGTTGGAGAGAGAGGCAATCTGGTAGTCGTTACCGATGCCCGTCATGGGGCTTCCCTGCGGGATAATATAGCGGAAATGGTCGAGCAGACGAAAGATTTCATCGGCTGTCATGGGGTTCTTGTATCGCTGCTCGATGCGTGCTATTTCATTGGCGATACGCCAATGCATGTCAGCCGGGGTGTGTTCGTAGATATTGCCGAAGGAGTCCTTCATGGCATATTTATTAACCCATACTTTTGCAGCGAGCTCGTCGCCGTCGAAGTAGTCTAGACTGGCCTTAAACGCTTCGTCGTAGGTGTAAGTTTTCTTTTCCACGGTGGTATTCAGTTAGGAAACCATATTATCAAATGGGCTTGTTCTCTGCTTTTTAATGAGAACATATGTTTTTCACTCGCTTATTGTTTTTTGTAAAATTCTTAGCGGGTGAGGAGGGTTCTTTCAATGGCGGTGACGTTGTCCTTTAGCTCTTTGTCGTAGTTCAGCTGTCCGCTGATGAGCTTGCAGGAGTGGAGGACGGTGGTGTGGTCGCGACGACCTATGAACTCGCCGATGCGGGTAAGGGTGACGTCCTTGACGTGTTTTTGGGCAAGGTACATGGCAATCTGACGGGCCTGCACAACAGAACGCTTACGGCTGTTGGAGTTGATGTCTTCACGTGTAAGGTGGCAGGTGGAACAGACAGTCTTGAGGATGGCGTCAAGGGTGACCTCGCGGGGAGCGCGGCGGATAGCCTTTTCAATGATGCGTTCAGCGAGGATGATGTCTGGCTCACGGTTCAGGATAGTGGCGTGGGCAATGATGGAGTTGAGAATGCCTTCCAGTTCGCGCACGCTGTCTGTGACGTTTGCAGCAATGTACTCAATCACTTCATCGCCGATGGTCAGGCCGTCGCGGCGCACTTTGCTAGTGAGGATAGCTTTGCGCAAATCAAAATTGGGACGCTCAATCTCAGCCACTAAGCCCCATTTGAAACGGTTGATGAGGCGTTCTTCCATGCCTTGCAGAGAGGCAGGGTCACGGTCGCACGACATGACAATTTGACGCCCGTTCTGGTGCAGATGGTTGAAAATGTGGAAGAAGGTGTTCTGTGTCTTTTCCGGGCCAACAAATTCTTGCACATCGTCAATGAGAAGGACGTCAATAGACTGGTAGAAGTTGATGAAGTCGGTGAGCGTATTCTTTCGCACGGCGTCCATGAACTGCACCTTGAAGAGATTGGCTGAGACGTAGAGCACCCGTTTCTCAGGATAGAGCTCTTTGACACGCAGCCCAATGGCATTGATGAGGTGGGTCTTACCCACACCGCTGGCGCCATGGACAAACAGCGGGTTGAAGATGGTGCGGTCGGGGTTGTCCGCAATGTTTTTGCCTGCAGCCCTCGGCAATCTATTGCTGTCGCCCTCGATAAAGTTATCAAAACTGTAGTTGGGGCGGAGCATCGGGTCGAGGTCCTGCGTGGCTACGCTAATAGCGCCGGGCGTCTTGTTGGTGCTTTTGCGGGTAGTGGGCGTCTGCGGTTGGCTGACGTTAGGGCGACTAGCGGACTGTTGATCGACAGAGATTTCGTTGATCTGGTCCATCTGGACGCGGTACATCAGGTCGATGTTTTCGCCAAATACGCGGCAAATGGTGGCATAGAGGAGGTCGATGTAGTGTTCCTCGATATACTCGTAGACGAACTGGCTCGGGATGGCTAACCACAGCACCTGATCGTGGTCGTCAAACTTCTGCGGTCGGATGTTTGCAAACCAGATTTTATAGGCTGAGGCTGGGATGTTGTCGTTGATGATCGACAAGCATTCACTCCATCGTTGTTCCAGTTCTTCTTGCTTCATTTTTCATTTTTCGCGGGCAAAAAATTGGGAGTAGCGACTTGCGCTGCTCTCCATTTTTCAACCACGTCCGTATCAACTTTTTCTAATTCTGCTGCAAAGTTCGGTGTTTTTTCTGAACTGTGCAAGCCCTTTTAAAATGCCCCTTTTTTTGCCTTCTCTAACCCCCTATTATCCAAAGGCTTTAACTTTGCTTATTCTTGATTAACAAAAAAAAGTTGTAGAATTAAAAGATGTTGCTTTTCAGTTTGTTGATGTTTTTTCAAGGGAAAAATTGCTATATGTAGAAGGTGGGTTTTAAGGGCTGAAAATGTAGTCATGCATGGGGTTTTACCGCCTTTTCTCCCCTTTGGTCAAATTGACTGTTTTTATTTAGAGAAATTTTATATAGACTCTCTTTTTGCCTTGGATGGCCTGTGTCGTTTTACTTAAAAAAGACAGATTTTAATCCTTTGAACGGCCAAAAAGATGAATGTAGCGCGAGGGGTTTTTCTTGATGTCCTCGATGAGTTCGGAGGCTTGGTTGCAGACGCTGTTGAGGTGGTTATAGAGGGTGGGATCGGTGATGAGCTGGTGGGCTGTACCATCGCCTTTAGCAAGTTCGTCGGAGAGTGAACGCAGGTTCTTCAACGTAACATCGAGGTTAGTGAGTAGTTCGCTCAGTCGCTCTTCATCGCTCAGGCTGTTCAGCTTGTCGGTGAAGGTATCCAGTTTCTCGCCGACACCTTGATATATATTGACTAAGGTTGTTATCTGGCGAATGGCAGCGGAGAGTTCCGTTAAGGTTTTCTTTGCATCGGTAGTCAGCGTTTCGGTACTTTGGAGGGTTTGGGTGATAGCAGGATTTTCCGTCAGCTCATGGATGTTTGTCAGGATGGAGTCGGTTTTAGGGAGCAACTGGACAATCTGGGGCATCAGCTGGGCAATCTGGCTACGGATGCCGGAATACATTTCGCCGTTGAGCGTGTCGCCTGGGGTATAGTATTGTCCGTTGTCGTGCGCGAGCTCAAGTTTCACATTGACGGTGCCCAGCAGCTCTGTCATAAGCAGGGCTTGGCTACCTTTAGGGATGCGGAGATGCTTGTTGACGCCGATGCGTACAATAATGTCGTCAGGATGGTTGTAACTGTAGCTGATGCCGTTGACAATGCCGATGCGCACGCCGTTCACATAGATGGGACTGGAATTAGAGAGCCCCGTCACGTCGTTGTAACGTACGTAATAGGTGCTGTTGGATGAGAATAAATTGCGTCCTTTTAAGAAGCTTATGCCGCCGAAAAGCAGGGCTATGGCGAGCAGAAAGCAGGCACCCAGAAGAATCTCTTTTCCTCGTTTCATGGGTGAAGGGCTTTGTACTCGTTGATGGCGTCGGTGGTATTGATGCGCACACCGTCTCGGAAGGCAACAAGGAATGCATCCTTGTAAGTGGCTGCGACCTTTTTGCGGAGTTGCTGGGCCTTGTCAAGGTCTGTGGTGTTGCCACAGGTGTATTTGTACGTCCCCTTTTCTTCGTAATAGCTGACGTCGGTGAGCCCTTTGAGCCTGGGGCTGTTAGCTGGTAGCTTGGTGGAGGAGGTGAGGAACTGCACCTTAAAAACAATGTCAGATGTTGTTTTTTTCTCGTTCTCCTCTGTTAATTGATTTTGGCTTTTATTTGCCTGGTCTATTTTTTTATTTGCTTGCTCTGGCTGAGCCGTTGCCTGGGCTGAGACGGCAGAAGCTTGGGCTGTGCTGACAGAGGTTTGCTTTGTTTGGGGAGCGCTTTGCTTGTCCTTCTTCAGGTTTTTATAGTAGTTTTCAAAGCCGTTGGCAATACTCTTGCTGAGTTTTTCCTTGCCGTCGGCAGAATTGAGGAACTTCTCCTCTTCGGCGTTGCTGATGAAGCCAAGTTCGATGAGGATGCTCGGCATGGTGGTGGCGTGAAGGACAAGGAATCCGGCCTGATGGACACCTCGGTCGTAACGCTTGGCTGTAGTGCAGAGTTGCTTTTGTATGCATTGTGCCAATTCAATACTTTCCTTCAGGTATTCACTCTGCATGTACTCAAAGATGATGTAGCTCTCGGGCGATGAAGGGTCGAAACCTTGATAGCTCTCCTTGTAATCCTTCTCCAGAAGAATGACGCTGTTCTCGCGCTTGGCCGCGTTGAGGTTAGCCTGGGTGCGTCCCTCCTCCGAGCCGAGGACAAACACTTCAGCCCCATGGGCCTTCCGCCCTTCGGCTGCATTACAATGGATGGAGATGAAAAGGTCGGCTTTGGCTTTGTTGGCAATACGGGCACGTTCCTTCAACTCGACGAAGACATCCGTGCGGCGCGTGTACTTCACGGTCACCTCTGGATGGGCATTACGGATAAGTTCACCTGCACGTAGGGCTACCTTGAGGGCAATGTCCTTTTCGTTCACCTTACGGTTGGCACTTTGTGCGCCAGGGTCTTTGCCGCCATGGCCGGCATCAATAACAACGACAAACTCCTCCGCTGCCGTCAGGCTGATTGCCACAAAAAGGACAGCCAGCAAGCTGAAAAGACGGCGGGGGAGGAGTTTGTTGAAGTTCAAGATACCTGATTATTTGTCGATGTTGATAGTGAGAGTGGTGTAGGTCTTGATGTTGTACGAGCGGGGAACCTGATAGGTCGTATCGTTCTCGGCGTCGTAGTAATCCTCGTCACGCGTTAGCGTGCCATCACCCTTGCGAAGGGTCTTGAAGGTTACAGCCGTGCCACTCTTGGTGATGTCGAAGGTATCGATCTGAACCTTATGATAGGTGGCGTAGGTCTTCAACACGAACTTCTGACCAAGGTCCTCCCACCTGTAGGCTCCGGTTGTAATGGCATCGCCATCGCGAATGATGCTCAGGGCGGTCCAGTCCTCCTTGAACTCAATGGTGGCGTTTGCATAGGTGTCGTTTGTCTGCGTGAAGGGGTCGATGGTCTCCGTGACTTTGCCGAGGGTATCAAGCAGTTCCACCTTCATGTTGGAGTCCATGCTTTTCAGCTTCCATTTACCAACAAACTCGCTGTCGTTGACGATGGTGTTCTCTTCTTCTTCGTTCTGGTTGCAGGCGCAGAGAGCCGAGACGACCAGTAGGGCGAACAAATATCCAAATCTTATTGTCTTTTTCATAACGATATGGTTTTAGCAAATTGAATGAATGGAATGGTTACTTGAGCGGCAGGTACCAGTTTTTCTTGTCAAGCAGTTTCTGGTAGAGAGCTTCGTCGCGGTTCTCATAGCCCTTGCGGCAGGCCACCTTGCCTGCGAGGTAGTCGGCGCCACGGCGCTCAGCAAAGCGGATGAGGTCGGTGAAGCGGTTACCTTCAAAGGTCGTCTCAAGGGCGAGTTCGTCACAGATACGGTCTTCCACATAGTGGATAGTGTCGCTGAAGTTGACGTCTGCCACATCCTTGTTGTAGAATTCGGCAATGACATTGTCCTTTACGACATAACTGGCGGTGTCAAGATAGACGAAGCCGCAGCCACGGGCATGAACACCTAGAGTGAATGGTTGGAGTTCGGCCTTATAGGTGCTGCCATTGGGGAAGAGGAGGTCGAAGCCGTCGCGTAGGATGTTGAAGGCCTGAACAGCCATCTGGCTGTTGTGCTGCTGGTTTGCAAGGCAGTTGAGTGCTTCAGCGGCACGCAGATGGACAAGAGCTCGGCGGTAGAGCACCAGCATGCGAATGTAATAGGTGGTGCTTGAGCCAGTGGTTGTCCTTCCCTGGACAAACTTCTCCATAGTTTCAAACTCGTCTTCGTCGTTCTTCTGCTCCTTGACATAAAAGTTGATGCGCTGGTCACCCTTGCCACCAAGGACAGAGTATTCCGTGCTCGCCGTGCTTGTTCTTGTCGAGTAGAAGTAGTGCTGTGCATTACTGATTTGCTCCCAAAGGGCAGAACCCTTCAACGGATGAGTGTTTTCACTAGATGTGAAGAGGCTGGGAATCTCGGAAACTGTGCCGTTCTCAGACGAGATTTCCATAGGAACCACCGTGATGGCTTCACCTCTGCTACCGAGGATATTGGTGAGCATTCCCATTCCGATGCCATTATAAGTGGGGTAGTTTAAAGCGGTAACGTTTCGTCCTGTCCTACGGGGGTCGGTCGTGATTTGTCCGTCGCCGAGCGGCATCAGACCCGTGAAGGTGGTTGAAGCACCACCTGTTGATGCACGCATAGAGTATTTGGGATTGTCGGTGATAAAGTCACTATAGGTCGACCAGGCGTTCTGATAGTCACCCAGCCAGAGGTAAAGGTCGCCTAAAAGGAGTTGGATGGGCGGGAACAGCAGATCGCAAGTCGCTGCAGTCAACGATGAACCGCCAGCGGAAAGACCTTCCCAAGCAGGGAGATCGTATTCCATGTAAGGAAGCAACTGCGGGATGAGCTCAAGTGCCAAATCCTTGATGTCATACAAAGGATAATCTGCTTCGGACTCAGCCACCTTCGTGATGGGATTGGTGAAGTAGGGCACCTTGCCATAGTTGAGGGCCAGCTGCATGTAGGTCCATGCGCGGATGCTGAGGGCTGCCACGTACTCGTCCGTCATAACGGGCTTGTTGTTGTGGCGGATGGTGGTGTCCATATGGGTGATAAGGTAGTTGCAGTTGTTGATGACGTTGTAGTAGTCACCCACACGCAAGTACTCGTTATCATCGTCGAAGTTGAACTCGGATAGATTGCGCAGGGATGCCTTGGCATTCTTGTTAAGATCAACCATATCGCCACGGACTTCGCCGAGAATGATATAGCGGTCGGCAATTTGCTGGAAGGCATGGAGTATGCCAATAGTTGAATAGACCGAGTCGGCTGAGCTATCCAGCTTGTGGTTGTGTTCGTAAACAATGCGGCTGGAGTCGATGTTGAACATGTCTGCGCATGAGGTAGTCATGAACGTCAGCGCTCCAACAAAAAGAAGACCTATAACTGATTTCTTATTCATGGTGGTTATGCTTATAGGGGTTGTTCATAAATTAGAGGTTGATCTTTACACCGACGTGGAAGCTGCGGCTCTGTCCAAGCAAACCGGTATCGATGCCCTGGAAGAGCACGTTGTTGCTGCAAGAGAATTCGGGGTCGCTGCCCAGATAGTTGGTGAGTGTGAACACGTTGTTGGCGGCGCACCAAACCTTGAGGCCTTGCAGCCACGTGAGGTTGACGGGCACGTTGTAGGAGAGGGTGAGGTTCTTCAGGCGGATGAAGGAGCCGTCCTCAATCCAACGGTCGCTGAAGCGGTTGTTGCCGAGCGGGTCGCCATACGTAGCCTTTGGCATATTGGTGACATCGCCTTCGGTGCGCCAGCGGTTGGTGACAGCCATGGTCTGGTTGTAGAAGCGGTCGGCACTTTCCAAAATGCTACGCTGGTAGTTGTAGATGTCGTTGCCATAGACATAAGTGAATGTCGCATCGAGGGTGATGTGCTTAAAGGAAAGGCTTGACTGGATATTGCCGAAGAGTTCGGGATTGGGGTCACCGATAACGAAGCGGTCGTTCTCGTCAATAGCGTTGTTGCCGTCTTTGTCAACGAACTTCATGTCGCCGGCGCCGAAATAGACGGTCTCACCAGTGGTGGCATTTTTAGTGTGGAGGAGTGTGCCGCCTTGGCTGGGAACGTCAGCAGAGGTAGCATAGACGCCATCGGTCTTGTAGCCATAGAAGAGACCGACGGGTGAGCCAATAGCTGTCAGGACAGAGCCACCATAGACCGTAGTTTCGAAGTCGCCGTCAGGCAGAGCCGTGACCTTGTTCTTATAATGTGCAACGCTGGCGCCCAGCTCCCATTTCCAGTTCTTCGTGTTGATGACCTTGGCTGAAAGGTTCACATCGAAACCGTTGTTTTCCAGAGAACCGTCGTTGCACCAGTACTGCTTGAGGCCTGTCAGGTAGTTGAGGTCTTTCAGCGTAAGCAGGTTGTTCGTAACGTTGTGGTAGAGGTTTGCACCGAGTTTCAGACGGTTATTCAGCGTGACTGCTTCAATGCCGAAGTTGTAACGCGTGGTGGACTCCCACTGGATGGACTGGTTCTCGATGTTGTTGATGCTAAGACCCATAGCGCGGTTCTGATACTTCACGTTGCTGAAGTAGGCAAATGCAGCGTTGTTGCTGATGTTGTCGTTGCCGGAAATGTCAAAGCCTGCAGTCAATTTGAGGAAGTTGATGGCATTGGTGTTGAACCAAGGCTCAGCACTCATCAACCAGCCTGCCTGCAACGAGGGGAAGATGCCCCAGCTGACACCGGCGATGCGAAGACCGTTGGTGATTTCACGACCGAAACGGGAAGATGTCTCGGCGGCCAGGCTACCCTGAACGAAATACTTGTTGCGATAGTTGTAGTCAGCGTTGGCATACCAAGCCATGTTGCGCCAGACATTGTCCTCGCCATTCTGATCGAGGTAGTCATAGCTGGCACTAATGTCGGGCAACTTGTCGTTACCTGTATTGTGGCAGGACTGGTAGCTGCTGTCGTAGGCAAAGTTGGAGAAGCGGACGCCAGCATAGGCATTCACATAGTGGCTACCCATACGTTTGCTCCAGTCGAGGTGGGCATCGGCATAGACGCTGCTCTCCTTGGAGAAGAACGAGCGAACTTCGTTCTGCGAGTAGCCCAGACCGGCAATGTAGAAGTTAGGCATGCCCGTCATCGGACGGAAGGACTTCTCATTGGTACGGTGCAGGGTGTAGTTGAACAGGCCATTCAGCACGAAGCCCTTGCCCAACTTCCATTCGGGAGCGAACGTGACATCGAAGACGGTATACTCCTGGACGTTCTTGTTGTTACCCTCAGCATACTCGAAGATGGAGAGCGGGTTACCCAGCGTGTTGTTGCGCGTATTCACATCGAAGTTGGCGTAGGTGTCGGCGCTTTCCAACATGGGTGATAGCGTTCCATCGTTATTATACTTATAGGGGCTTAAGAACGGGGACTTGATAAGGGCAAGGAAGCCAGGGGCAGAAACCGGTGCTGTTTCGAAGTCGGGCTGGATACCGTCGTTACGGAGATTACGGTTAATGCGTGAGTAGGCAATGTCGAAACGAGTCTTCAGGTTGTCGGCAAGGACGACATCCGTGTTGAAGCGAATGTTCAGGCGGTTGAAGTCGTTGCACTTGATAGTGCTTTCGGCATCACTATAGCCGAGGGAGAAGTTGTACATAGCAGCTTCGTCACCACCTTGCACATTTACCTTATAGTTCTGTGACCATGCCTCGCGATAGACGTAGTCAGACCACTTTGTATCGTTGTGATACATGTTGTAGTAGTAGTTGGGGTTATCCCAAAGGAAAGGGAAACGATTCTGACGAGTTTCCACACCACCCATGAGCTCATTGGCCAAGATGCGGTACTGCTGCGAGTTCATCATGGTGGGGAGGTTAGGCTCCATCGTGTAGCCACCATAGGCGACAGCATCAATACGGGTAGCCATGCTGTGTCCACGACGTGTATCGATGAGGATGACACCGTTAGCACCCTTGGCACCATAGATGGCGGTTCCGTTTTTGAGGACTGTGACCTTTTCAATGTCATCTACGTCAATGCCCGCGAGGATGTTGTTGAAGAATCCATCGTGAACCGAGGCATATGCGTCCTGAAGGTCCTGCACCACGCCATCAAGAATAATGAGGGGTTGCGTGGAGGAGTTAAGCGTATTGATACCTTGAATCATCATCAAAGCGCCCATGCCGGGAGTGCCGGAGCGGTTGATGAGGCGGAGGTCGCCGCCTAGCTGACGTTCAATCTCGTTTTCGACGCTCAGGGCCGTGTTGGTACCGATTTGGGCTGTGGACTTAGCCGTCACATCAAACTCGTTCTTGACGAAATCGCTGAATTTGTCGGAATAGAGTTGAATGACTCTCTCTCCATAAGGTTGCTTGGCAGCAATGACCACGCTGGAGTAACCAGGAGTGGAAACGTAGAGCGAGGTGACGTTTTCGGGAACCTTGATGGTGAAGGTACCATCGGCACCGGTCATGGCCGTAGTGCGGTTGTTGCCAAAGCCTTCCACACGGACACCGGGGATAGCCTCCTTCGTTGCGGCATCGACCACCTTACCTGTGATAGTAGTTGTCGGTGTGTTGTCCACGACAGGAGCGCTTTTCTGGGCTCTGGATACTTGTACATCTTGTGCAAACAGAGAGCTGGTTCCAGCTATGCAAGCCATGCAGAATACTGCGGTTGCCAATCTGAATTGTTTCATCATATTAGTATTCATTGTCTTTCTTGTTTATAGGGTTACTGGAACTCAGTTTACTCTCCGCCTTCTCCTTCATCGTCTCCACCTTCTTCATCGTTGATGGGCTCTACGAAGGTTTCCTCGTCAATGGGTTCGAGAATGATGCAGTCAATACGGAAGGTACGGTCACCAACTTTGTTGTTTGCTTTCAAGGAACTGGTAATAATCAGCTTGGTTTGACCGATTTCACTACCGGTGAGGTCATATTCGTTGGTGGGGAAACGGAAGTATGAATGAGCTTCTTCCGTCTTTTGAGGTATGAAGACCAACGTGTCAAGTCTGTTGAAGCAGCTGTCCGACCAGTTCGTAATATTGGATCCCATGGAAAGCGTTTTGACCTTACCGTCTGTTTCCACATACTTCAATTGAACATTGAATGTATTTTGCTTAGGTTCTGCCGTCCTGTCAAGGATGTTTGCGGGAACAAAGACGCACTTGACCAGGTAGGGGGCGGAAAGCACCTTGTTGATGGAAATCTCCAGTTTCGGGTTACCGGAAGACTGCTTGGCGGCATAGACACCATAGGAGCCGCGAGAAATGTGCCTGTAGAGATTTACACTATCGCGGGGGATGGTGACAATATCGGTATTGACGTTGGAGCCTCCGTCGATATTGATAAAGTCTTCACCCTCGATTTTGATGGTATCGTGCCAACACTTGATGGGGTCAAAGTTATAAGTGTCGGTGACAAAGAGCGTTCCGTTGCTGAGGTCGTCTTTCTCAACAAGGTTGTTGTAGAGATTCTTGTACTCATCATAACGGAAAGTGACCTTGTTGGGATAGGCGGCGTTGCGAGTTTGATGCCAGTTCGACGAGAGGGAGTCCTTTGTCCTGGGATCGTCAGTAACCTTCAGTCGGTTAATGGTGCGGCTGAAGACAAGGTGACGACACATGGCAGTTGCGGCATTGAGGCGCTGCAGGCTGTCGCCGCCCGCCTTCGTCGAAGGATAGGCGAAGTAGGTCAGCGCTTTCTTATACATCTGTCGCCAAGCCTTGTTCGTTGGGGCAATCATGTAGTAGGAACTGTCCTCACGGGCGAGATAACCGATGCGGTTGAACCACTCATTGCGCAGGGTTACCACGGAGTCGAGGTAGGTAATCTGTCCGTTTACGATGGGTCCCTGCACACTCGCTTCCTGGTCGAAGTAGTTTACGTTAAACGATTTAAGGAAGGAGTTGATCTCCGAGAGGCTGTCAACCTTGGCCAACTGTTCCCAGATGTTGGCGGTGAAGGGAGCGTAGCCTTCGATGATGTGGAGCACACCGTTCTTGGCGGGAATGTTCTTCGCCACCAGCTTTTTGCCCTTGAAGGTGTAGGCGTCTCCGGCTCCTTCAAAGTAGGTGTACTTGCCGTTGATCATCTTCACCTGATTCTCGCTAAGAACGCCGCTAGCATTGTAGCGGTAGTCGGCGATGTGGTTCTCAACGAACTCAACCTGAAGGAGGCTGTCGTTGGCTTCTGAGTAACCAAACCCGTTCTTGGGGGCCCAGATGGTGTAGTAGCGATTCTGCTGGAGCAGGTTGTCGTAGCCTGTACGCTTCAGCATGTCAGCAAACTCGGACAGTTCACCCTTTTTGGAGATGATGTCCCAAAGAGTCTCAGTGGAGTTCAGTTCAGACTTCACTTGATAGTGTTCGTTCCACTGATCGTTACAGGCGGCAAAAGCCAAAGTGATGATGGCACCGAACGCTAATGTTTTTATGATACTTTTCTTCATCATAATGATATAAAATTGTTATTACTTTTATTCTTTGGTTTATATGGTGATTTATTTACGTTTCTCTTCCAAAGGGATATCCTCGCGGCGAAGGTAGCCGACGGGGACGATTTCCAAATAGTCGTGCATGAACTGCGCTTTGCCATTATCGTCTTCCTTGACGTTCTTGAAGCGGACCCAGTGTTCACCGGGGCCGAGGTATTTGGTGGTGATGACCTTGCGGACAACGGAATTGTCGTCGCGGGCAAGGATGCTACCATTATAATAATAGGTGGTGGGGCCTTTGACGTACCCACGGTTCTTCATGTTCTTATCGTTTGCAATGCCGTTGTCGTCGGTCTGGGCATCGGCAATGTAACCAATATTGGGGGAGTTCAGCAGGATGCGGAGATCTACGGGGATACCCGTGACTTCATCATCCACATAGAATTGGATGACATGGCGGTTGTTGTTGGCTGAATAGCCCATGCGGATTTCGTAGGTCCCTTCGGGTACAGGCGGCATTTTGTACTTGAAATCGAAGGCACCGAGCCCCATCATTTCGTCACCTTGGTAGTTGTGCCAGGTTTGGTTGGGGCAGAGGTAATAGAGTCGCGTCTCCTCTGTGTTATAAACAAGGTTGGAGCCGTAGCCTTTGGGGATGTAGTATTCGTTGGTCTTGAGGATGCCTGCCTTGCCGCGTGAGCACCAGCGGACTTCATTGTTGGTGAATTCCGGAACCAGCGAGGAGAAGTCGAAGCGCATGATTTCGTTGAGGACATAGCCGCTCATAACGTCCTCGTCGTAAATCAATACGTTGTCAAGGAGATGGATGGAACCGTTGAGGGCTTCCTGCATGAATCCTGGATAATGGATGCTATCCTGCGAAATCACGGAGGGGTCATAAATCTTGATGTTGACGGGGATGTTCCGCTCACCACAGGTGCTTCGGTAGGGATTGCTGGCATTGGTGAGGTCACGTGAGTAGTTGACGAGAACATCGGTCTGGTACTTGGCGTTGCTCAGCGGACGCGTGACTTTCATCAACGTACCCTGCATCGTCTCGTAGTACTCGAAACGGTCGCTGCGCTTCACAAGATTCACTTCCGAGTTGTACGTCTCAAGTGTCAGGTTGTAGCACACCAGTCGGGTAAAGAGCAGTTTCTTGTTCACTAGATGGTACGCCATGAATTTGTAAAGGGCATTGTTCGGGCTGGTGAAGTCAGTATCCGTTGCTTTCGGATACCACTCTTTGCAGCGTGCGTAGAGGTCGTCGATGGAGTAGATGTCCAGCGAGTGGAACAGTTCGTCCGGCTCACAGAAGGCCGTAAAGCCATAGTAGCGTGTGGGCGGGAAGGAGCTGTTACCGTTACCGTCGTAGTTGCCTGCATAGCTCTCTCCATCTACATAGCTGAAGTCTTTGTAGTCTTGCAGCTTTTCTTCAAGGCCTGTTTTGACAAGGGCTTCGGAGAAGATGGAGAGGAAGGGCATGTCTTCGATGACGGCGGGCACGGTGTTCGACGAGGGATTGAGCACGCTTGAGATAGCATGCACTACACCGTTCTCCATCTGCTCGTCGGGAGAGATTATCCGGGCACCGTTAATGTACATGATGCTTTGCAGCGTTTCAGGGTCGTTGCCGAAGCTCATGGTGAGGTAGCGGTCGTTGAGGTTTTTGGTGGGTACGACGTCACCTTCCATCTCTGTGGTAAGGTAACTGTCACCCAGGATATGGGTCTTGGAAATGACGGTGCACATACTGTCACTCAGCTCCTCAAGTTTAGGTGACGTGATGCCCGTCCAGATAACTTTCTTGGAATCGGGTAGGAGGGAGGCGCGGTAGATGCTGTCCTGCTCGAACAGATAGCGCTCCACGGCATCGTTGGTGGGGGCAAAGCAGGTGTAGGTGCCGTAAGCCTTCATCAGGTTGAACTTCTCTCCACGCTTGAGGATGTAGATGAAGTCGCTGAATGTCTCTTCATTCTCCTCAAGGTACTGGGCAACGGTCTTTCCCGTGAAGGTGTAGCGGTTGCTCATGTCGATGACATCGACACAGCTGCTCACCGTCACGCCCAGCGTGGCTGTCACAAAGGCAGTCGTTAGCCAGGTTTGTATTGAAGTCCGTTCACTCATTGCTCCTTTTGCGGTTTTTTTGAAGTTTCCGAATTGCTATCTATAAATTTCCTTTTATTATTCTGAAGTTTTCAAATGGAGGCGGAATCATTTTCTTTTGTCCTCAAGGGAGATTTCTTCGTTGCGAAGCCAGCCAATGGGGACAATTTCCAAATAATCGTGCATGAATTGGTCAAGGCCATCATCCAGATCGTTGACGTTCTTGAAGCGCAGCCAATGATCACCCGGGCCAAGGTACTTGGTGGTGATGACGCGTCGGCAGTCACCGTTGTAGTTGCGGGCCAGCGTGCTACCTCCATAATAGAAGGTGGTGGGGCCTTTCAGCCAGCCGCGGTTTTTCATCTGCTTGTCGTTGGCTATACCGTTGTCATCAGTCTGGTTGTCGGCAATCCAGCCTACCTCGGGTACATTCAGCAGCCGACGAAGGTCGGTGGGGATGCCCGTAACTTCATCATCGACGTAGAACTGGATGACGCCGCGGTTGCTGTTCGCTGAATAGCCCATGCGCAGCTCGTACGTGCCTGGGGGAACGTGTGGTAAGAGGTAGCCGAAGTCAAAGGCACCCAGACACATACACTCATCACCCTGATAGTTCGCCCAGCTGGTGTGCGGGCTGAGGTAATAGAGACGGGTTTCTTCGGTGTTGTACTTCAAGTGATCGCTGTAACCATCAGGGATGTAGAACTCGTAGTCGCCCGAGACAAAGTTG